>CYGL01000067.1_pt1 | contig 50097 bp, 74 predicted proteins | sample 485531 | NCBI WGS metagenome assembly CYGL01 (sample SAMEA3497897, study PRJEB9818) | human gut metagenome | reverse complement strand
CATTGGTACTAGTGCTTATTGCTATTGTTGGGGTGCTGGAGTAGTTAGCACAGGAGCACTTAAAGACTCAAAAATGAGCAATAAAGCATCAATGGTATCTGGTCATAACCCAGAAGCTTACGAATTGCTTGCAATTGATTTTAACGCCAAAAATTCAAATCAAATTTATCATACTGATTCAACAGTTCAGCCACGATCTTTAGTATTTAATTACATAATTAAGTACTAGTGAACTTGGTTGTACTGTAGTGCTATTTCCGTAAATTGATGTTGATTTGGAGGCTGAAAAACCTATGTCATTATTTGCGTTAGCAACTACGCTCGCACTGATACGACTATTTGTTGATGAGATGTAATAAAATGAGCCTGAACAGCTACTACTTCCTGTTACTAAAGACAAATTGCCTGTAATATTAGGTAATCCAGCTTCAACAGCTGTACCAACACTATAAGTACCACCCGCACCTTCAGCAAATCTGTCTCTCATGTCTGGCAAATTAAAAGTAGTTGCACCATCACCAGCACCATATAGGGTACCAATTGCAGCAAATAGTTTTGCATAGGTAGTTCTTGAGATTGCAGCACCGTTACACAGTAAAAAACCTTCAGGTACGGTTGAGCCACCAAAAGGCAGAATAACTCCGGTAGGAATCGGATCGGGTAAGTCAGCGTATGTAGGAATCTGAGACCAGTAAGTACTGTCTGTTGGTGCGACTACTGTGGAGCTGGCCCCGTTGGCCTGGATGCACTTATAAAGATTGTTGTCGGTGTAAAGGACTACGCGTCCTGGGATGTAATCGTAGGCAGCGTTGTAGCTTGGGATTCCTCCGTTCTGGGTATAGAAAATCTGATCGCCCAGGTATTTAAAAAGGGCGTTTACATCCTCGCGGTCAGGTGCAATACCTCCGGCTTCTAGTGGGGTGGCATTGATGATCTGGAAAAGTTTTTGAAGCGATGCGATACCCGCGGTTGCGGCGGCGTTGTCGGGTAGAGTTGAGGTATCAGCGTTGTTGCCTAGGGTGTGATCCCATTGAGTTGGTTCGTTGAATACGGCCATTTGTTTTGTCCTCTATTTATTGATTGCTGGTTACTTTGTAGGTTGCGAAGGTTCCCTGATTGAAAGGCATCAGGCCGGAACCGTTGAATCCGAAGGTCGGAGTTACGACCTGGTACAGCTCAAGACCTACGCCCGCGGGGAGCCATGGCAGTTGTAGCAATGCCTTCTTGTCCGCAGCGCTTATCTTAGTCTGTATAACGAGTCGCAGAACCATTGTGTCAACATGAATACAGCAGATCTTCGTGTTCGGAAACATAAAAGCCAGCATTTCGTTGAGACTTGCCAGCGTTCCAGTACCAATGTTAATCATAGCTTTAATGAAGATGTATGTACGGTACGCGTTGTCTGCGAGTCTGACTTTTCCGTCCACTGGCCTATAAAAAGGCGCATTGTTCAGTGAGTTCAGCCTTGGGTTTGTTACTCCTGCTGGCGGATTGAATCCAAGGTATTTGGTGCTTTCATCTAATGCTATATATTCTCGGCCGATGGCCACGATTCGGCCCCAGACATCCAGGCCAAAACCGACTGCAGTGTCTGGGTCGACCATGTTCTGATATATCTCGTTGATGTCGGACTCTGGATTGATAGCTTTCCAGAACGAGTCCACGAGCGCTCTTATGTGCGGTGAGGCCGCGTACTGTGACTGAACTGTCGCATCTATGTAGAAGTTGTCATCTGCTTCCATACTTCACTCCTTATGATGCTACGTCGACTTGAATGCTTTCGAGTTCCAGTGTTGGCTCGTTGCTGATAGGTACGTGGACGTAGTCCACCCAGGTGCTATCGTCAGCTGATACTTCTACTCTCAGGATCTGACTTATACCGGCGTTCAAAACGGAGGGCATAAAACGAGAAGCGTAGAGGTCGGTGTTCATTACAACACGGAGGATTGCTTCCCCACTAATCGTTGTCGTGGTGTCTAAGCCGTAGAAATTGTTATAAACCGCCTGCTGCACGATTGCTTTGTATCCGTCCGAAAGATTGCCGTCGTCTTGAAGGGTTACCTTCACGTACAGTGGCAGCTGAGTTGGTCGCATAAAGGTTACAGCCTCAATCGCACCTGTGTTCGGGTCGGTTACAGTCACTGTGGTATTGCCGTTGTAATCGCAACCTGCGCTTACCGAGTTGTAGATCGCCTTAGCGATGTCGTCATCGTCTCCACCTATAGCAGCTACGTAGATTGAGTGCGGAGACAGCGTGTATCCGTCGATGGTCTTGTTGACGTTGGTCTTATTGTCAGTGACGTAAGCTGCTATGACGCTGTCAACCTCTGCGACTCGAGCATATACAGCTGTGGTTGTACTTCTGCCGTTTAGTGCTACAGATTGATAGCGTCGAGCCTCAAAGGCTGCCTGGCTCTCCACCAGCTGGCCTACCTCAGCTGCTGTGGCGTTGGTTACCGCATCCCACCCAGGTGTGGTTGTCACGATCTGATTTAAGGTTCCAGCTCCGGCCTGGATAGCACCTTCGCTTTGGCAGGTGAAGGTCGCCGTTGTAGTTCCGTCAGGGCCTATAGTTACGTCTTCGTTTAATGACCATAATGTCTGATCGTAGCTTGACCGAATCAGCACTCCGGCGGTTACGGTGGTTCCGTTGATACCTGTAAGCGTACATACGCAGGTTGAGTTGATTGCAGGTTTGCGACTAATGAAGTAGATCTTAGCCAGCGCGTCCTGCCATCGACCAGATGCTGTCTGGGGGTTGAACTGCTGAGCTAAAAAGGCCAACTCCACGTCTTTCTGATGAATGGCCGCAGTCTGTGAGTCTATGACCTGGCCTTGCGGGGTCTCGGGGTCCGTATTGAGGTCAGGTCGGCCCTGTTCTTTGAATGCCTCTACCCATGATTGGGATACCTCGTCCCTGATGTCGGAGACCTCTGAAACTGAAAAGCCGGTATCTGGATTAAATTGCAACATCGAATTTATCTCCGCTAGTTAGAGTTATGGTTGCCAGACCACTCAGGTCTCTGTCTTCAACATTGAGAAGTACGATCTCACAGTCTTTGACACCATCCACCTGCATCGCGGTCTGCTTTAGTCTTGATTTGAGCACGTTTAACCGAGGGCCTTTTTTCAGCTCAATTAAAAAGTGAGATATACCCCTCTCAGGGAAGTACCAGGCGTCAGATGTGAAAAGCCTGAAGGCATTCGCTACATTCTGAGCTACACTGTAGCCTTCAAGGCTCACCGGTAGATTCCCGGCAGGATCAACGTGTAGATCCCAATCGAAATCAAGCGTCAGAGTATGAGGTGATGACATATCGTTTCTCCTCTATTTTGGTTTGCCCGTGTCGTAGTCCCCTGTCTGAACACCACCATGAACGTGGTTTTGCAGAGAAATACCGCCGGAGGTTACATCCTGATCGGCTTTTACAGTTCCGGTAAGGGCGATTGATCCATCTATTGTTGCTCCAGAGCCACCACCTACGTTGATGCCTCCGGTTATGGTGACGTGACCGTCAAGTGTTATCTCAGATGACTTAACCGTAACTGCCTGTGTGGCTGTTACGGTTACCGTTTTTGTTGCGTTTACCTTTACGGCATCGGCCTTAACTGAAACTTCTGGCGCATTAACTTCTACAAAGGAATCGCTCTCAATAGTCACCCCTGATGGCGCATGGATTAGAATTTTATTATCATCCTCAAATGAGATGTAATATGTAGGTGATTCGGTGTGAATACTCCCCACCATGACTGCATCAGAGCCTGAAAAGCTTCTGGTTGAGCCTGGGGGCGCCGGTGTTTTGTTGGACACGGATATCTTGGAGATATCTCTTTTACTGCAGACAAAAACACCGATGTCGCCTGGTCTTGGGTTCATGATTATGGCGCCTCTACCCTGTTGTATCCGGTAGTGTGGCAGGGAAGGGTACGGAGGCGACTGATAGCCATTGCCATTACCATCAGTCATCTGTGTCAGAGGTGTTGCACTGACCGTTTTAGCCCCGGCAATGCCTGAGCTCTGACAACTGTCGATCTTAGCGATAAAGGCGGTCTCTATTCTCTGCAGTCGCGCCTCAATCTGCTGCTGTGTGGCGTTGTAGTCTGAATTAGCAGAATACACTCCGTGTAGAGGGCGTTTGTTGTCTGCACTAATATCTGAATCGTTCATTTAAGTATCTCACATAAAACGGCCTATCGCGCCACTCATCGATGGATAGTATGCAGTTATGCTACTTTCCCACTGTCCGTTACCCGGAAGGTTTGCAGAGAGGCTGTGCGAGAGCTTAATAATGCGCCACTGTCCTGAGACCTTTGGCACCATCGACTTGATCTCGACGAGACCTGCAAATCTGAAATTTGGATTAAAGATTGCCTTGCATTCGATGCCATTCTGAGACATGACCGGGTAGCCCAGCAGCCCTGAGGTGGCTGACAGCACAGGTACATTTCCTTTTATGCTCTTACCATTACCGATTAAAATCATCTTCTCATCATCGATGATAAGCTCTGCACCAATCTGGTTTGCTGCCTGTCTTGCCTGCTCTATTGGAGACCCCGTGAAAACCGAGTTCTGAATGTTTGCATTTACGCCTTGGTTTTCAAAGCTAAGCCCTGCAGCTTTTGCCTGGAGGGCGATAAAAGAGGATGCAGGCTGTGTGCCATTGACGACACCTTGTCCTTGCGCTGTCACAGAACCAAAATAGCCTATGCGGGCCTCGATCTTGAATTTGACCTCAGGAGCGCCATTAAAGTCAGCTGACGCACTTGTTATGGAACCCGCAAACACCTGCGACATGCCCGAGACTTCATCACCAGCGAAAACATTGACATAGTTTCGTCTTGTGAAAAGCGGACGCATGCTAAGAGTTGACAGCTGGCTCATTACGTCAAGGCTTAGCCCATAAATTTCGATGCTGGCTTTGCCAAACTCTGGGGGTCCACTTTTGTCAATCTTCACCACGACACCAAAGTCATCAAGTACGATCGAGTTGCCTTCTTTATTCTTAAAACGTCCTTTTGACAGGGTGATTTGAACTCTAATTTTGCGACGCCTGAACGAAGTATTAATGTTCGGCTTTTGCGCTTTTGCTTTCGCATCATACAAATTGAGACTGCTCATTCACTTCGGCCTCTGTAAGATAAAGAAGGAGGAATCGCGATCCGAGTTCTCTGTAGTCCGACCGTTGCTGCTTTTCAGGATCTGACGAATCCACCAGTACAAAGTTTCCTTTAAACTTTGGAATGTACCCCTGAAGAATTGCGACACCAGGCATACAGATTGCGTTTTCAGCGATTAAATCGGCGTCAAGCCATAGAGACAGAAAGGTGTACGATCCAAGCTGTCGCACCTGTATCGTACAATCCTGTTCATCAAGCTCTACAGAGACCTCCTGGTTAGGAATTGCGGTCAGAGGTACTTCAATCACTTAAAACCTCCTTTGATATAAGAGAGCATTGATCTTGGTTTGCCCTGCTGCCTGCCACGATTAACCTTTTTAGCCACACGTGCTGATGTGTACTCAGGTGTGACCTGTCTAACTTCGGTGAAGGCACAATCTGCTATGATGAGATTAATACCACCCTCGGCGGAGCGGTCAAAACTTACCGAGACAAGGTTCATGTTCGAGTACTCCTTGTCCGGTGTGACTATCGACAATAGAGTAGTGCTGTCCGCGTAGTCAAGGAGTGCATCAACATAGGTCTGAAGCTCTTCAGGCAGACCCTGCTTAATGAGAACGCACTTAAGCTCAAGTGGTGTATTGAGCTTGTTGTACATAACGAAACTCCCTTTCTCGACAGGAGCCTGAATGATTTTACTTTCGGATTTCAGATTAAGCTTTGCGAAGCTGTCAAAATCAAAAGCTTTCTCGCCTTCGCTGTCCAGCAGGGTCCACTGTTCTGGCATGAGGCCGAGAAAGTCGAACTGACGAGCATAATTTTTGGCATAGTTAAGGCCAAAGTTGATTTTGTTGTCAAGCCATTTGTTGCCGTAGCTTACCGCCTTGTCAGCGATCACACCCATGCCTTTGTTTAGCGCGCCGGAAAGACCGCCTGTATTTCCTCCTAGGATGTCCGCCATACTAAATCTCCTTAAAAAACTGACTGCGATGATTGATCTACATAGTCGGAGTAGCTGATTCCTGGCGAGAACCTGTCGAGAGTTCTATCGACCGCCTCTGGTGAGGCTGAGTAAACGTTGACAGTTGCATGACTGTCGACGCTTGTAGAGCGGGTGTTAGTTGTAGCCGTGACTGAAGATCTTTCAGCAGAGAGCCCAGCTTCTGCAGTTTCGGCAGCGTCGGAGCTGAACCAGTTCATTGGATTGAGCTTTTTACCCCAGCTGTCAAGGTCTGGAGTTAAAGCATCCTTGAGAGAGGAACCTATACGACTGAATATCTCTTTTGCGAGCTCCCAGATTTGGCTTAGTACGGCTTTTACCGTTTTGAGAAGACCCGTAAAGGCCTCTTTTGCACCGTCTACCGCCTTTGAAACAGCCTCTTTAAATGACCCCCAGTCTCCAGTTAAAAGTCCTTTGATTAGACCAAAGATGGCCTGCAGAGCTGAGAAGAACAGCTTAAAAGCACCAAGGATAAAAGACAGCGCACCATCGAAGGCGTTTGCAAGATCATCAAGGAACCCCGTCTTTTTCATAATGTCGACTAAGCTGTCCCAAATGGCTATGACATCTTTCACGGTCTGAACAACTGAGTAAAAGACGTCTTTCAGCGTGCCGACTACTCGCTCTGTACCGTTACAGCTGGACCAGAACTCGCCAAACCATTCAACCGCAGCCTTTACTCCGGCTTTGAGCGATTCCCACATAGTTTCAAGCGTTGCTACGGTCAGCTTAATGGCTGCCTGTATCTTCGCGAGAACCTGTTCACGTGAGCCGAACTGTGACCAGAAGCTGTCAAGTGCAGACTCTCCGCCCTGTAACCATACAATGAGATCATCGATGACGGCTGCAAGTCCCACGAGCGCGGCAACAATCCAGGTGATAGGATTGAACAGCAAAGCAGCTGCCATTTTTAAGAGTGCTGGTGTAAGCGCGGCCGCAATAACTCCTGCTAGAACCGTGATAAAGCGAACGATGTCATCGCTGTGAGCGTCCATCCACTCGCTGACCTTTTCGAGCTTTTCGACAAAGTACTTAAAAGCAGGAGACGCCTGTCTCATAACCTTAGCTGAGATGTCAGCCAGTGTTATCTGAAACTTGGTTAGGGCCTCGCGACTTTTCTTGTAGAGCTGAATGTCTTCAGCGGTAACGCGGTTTAGCAGAGCTCTCTTTTTGCGCCACTCGTCAAGCTGAGGACTGTAAGCGCCTGTCATCTGAGCTACCTGAGCCACGCCACCAAAGTACGACTTAATCATAGAGCCTATGGACATTGCGCCTGCAAGAGGCGCAGCCACCATTTTGGCAATGCTTGCGATCTGACCTATGGCTTTGCCTGCTACTTGATCAGCGCCTTTGGCCAGCTCAGAGGAGGTCTTCTGAATGTTCTCTTTAGACTTCTGCAGAGACTTGTTGAACTCTGCAGTTTCAAGTCCGAGCTGAATTTTAATCATGTCAGCGATGGTGGCCATTTAGAACCTCTTCTGTTTGTCTGGCTGTTGCGCTATATATCGGTTGAACTGATTGACTGACCAGCATTCGAGAATGTCAAGCGCATCGTCGATAGAGTAGTACTCTTCAAGCTCACGAAGAGTCGCGAGCCTGTTTGCAATTAAGATCGAGAAGGTCTTATCAATGTTCGCTGTTTGACAGTATGTTTTTCCGTCTGGTCTGAGGACTGGAAGTCTGACGGCTTGACGTCTGCAAACATCGGAAAATTTATAAAGAGGCACTCCTTCTCAAGTTCTAACAGGGAGCTTAAGTTCTCGAGGGTGCTGTCAAGGTCAGTTTCAGTAACCTTAATCTTACTTGCACCTACCACGCGTTCCGCGGTCTTGCTTATAAGATCTAGCAATAGAGCATCGAGCTTGTCGCAGTTGACCCTACCCAGACAGCTTAAAGTATCGCCACCGAATTTAGAGAACACTGTTTTTAAATTGGTTAAGAAGTCCTTACTTGCGGCTTCCTGTTCTAGGATGCCAGTTTCAATCAGTACAGCGAAGCCTCGAGCGGTCCATTTCTGCAGATTTAAAGCTGACATCTTGGTCAGAACATAATTGTAGTTATTGCCATTATCAGTAATGGTTATGTTTTTTGATGTTCTCATTTTTAGTCCTCAAATAAAAAAGCTCTGTCGTTTTGACAGAGCTTAACTTACGCGCGTCTTGTGGACGATCTTCTAGATTGATGATGTGTCAAACTTACCAAAGTGGAAGGTCCAGTTAGTGTTGCCCAGAACCTTTTCACCAGCCGGGAGTGGGTGACCAGTCACCATCACACCGTTTTTAAAGCTGAATTCCTTTCCTAAGGCAGGAACCGTGATCTGCATTGAAGTATCTAATACTGTCATATTGGTCTTTGACATGTTGTAGATATTGCAGAGAACTTCATAAGAAGGTGAGCCGGCATCAAGAGTTATAGTCACACTCTTTTCGCTCGGAGTGAAACCTGCTGTCAGCTTGCCGTCTACGCCCATGTGGGTTTCAGCAATAGTGTCATCGTCCATGGCGAAGCTGTTATCAGTAGAGAACCCCTCGATCTTTACACCTGCCGGGTATAGATTTTCGACGGTTAAGACCAGTGTCGAATTAGCACTAGTAATATCAAAAGCCATTTATATTTCCTCCGTTAAACCACTGCAATGGCAGGAAGTGTCAGCTTCTGCACTGCGCCACCGTAGGTGTATACCAAGTTGCAAGGTGGCGATACGCGTTGCTGTCTTGCCTGGGCAGTAGCATCAAGCACCTGCAGATAGTAGCCGTTGTTGTAGATCTCGTCTGAGAAGTCGCCACCAAGCTCTGAGGTCAGCGCTGACTTCTGCGCATTTGACAGGGTGACGCCCTTGTTGATAACACCGTTGTTGATTGCGGCTTCGATAACGTCTCGACAGTTGGCGCGAATGATTGCATATCCTGCTGAGGTGTAAGGAATGCGACGATTGCTGGTGAACATAGCCATGAGCTGAACCTGCAACTTGTTGCACAAATAGCAGGCATTGAGGTAGGTATCAATCCAGGACCACCTGCCAAACATCTGGCCGTTGTAGAAGAAGACGAAGCTGTCATTTCTTGTTGCATAGTTACCGATGAAGTTTACGCCGTGACCAAGTAAAGCGACGCTATGCTGTGTGTCGGTTACGTCAGCCGCTAGCCCACTCTGCGCCTTGAAGGCAAAAGTGATAGTGCTGTTGATCTGGTCCCAGGCGATAGATGCTGCGGTTCCCATAACAAAAGCTGCAATATTGTAGCTTGGGTATACTACCGTGGTTCCTGTTGCGTTTAATGCCTTGATCTGTTCAGCGATCACTGTGGTATTGGTTGCGTCAAGGTTTGCCTTTGAGCTGTCCCAGACCACGTATAAGTACATAGTGCCAGCGTTGGCCTGAGCTGATACCCAGTTGGCCAGCGCTAAGGCGTCGGCGTCTTCGGGTTCTGCTAGGGTTGTGAATGTCACGAAGTTCTGGAACTGGTGAGTCAGTGTAGTCATTGAACCTACAACGTCGGTTGCATTCTCGCCAGCCGATACGGTTGCAGTTTCTGCATTGAATCCTAAAGCCACTGCTGCGGTTCCGGTTGGTACTGTGATTGACTCCTGCTCACCTACCGCGGTTGAGGTAATGGTGAAGGCGTTATTCACTGAGTTGTAAGCTACTGTTACGCCTGCGCCTTGTGTGGTTAGCGCTGTCTGTAAGACAGAGGCTGCATCACTTAATGAGTTTACTGCTGAGAAGTCGATACCTGTTGCGGTGTACTCAGTGCCTGATAGGCTGATCTTAATGTCACCCGCGCTTACAGCCTTAATTGCTGCTAATGCTGTAGCAGAAGCTAAAGTTTCGCCGCGAACAAACGGAGCGGCTCCGCTTGGTGTTAGTCGATAAAAGTATAAAAGACTTGGCTTGATCTGTGAGTTGTCGTAACCACCAAAGTAGACGACCGCGAAGTTGTACTCATCAGAGGTAAGTCCAAAATATTCACCTACAGCGTCTGCTGAGCTGAATGAAATAGGTGTTGTGGCTGGCAGTAAGACGTTATCGTCTAGGACCATGCCGTTAAATACTAAGTCGGTACCTGTTCCGGTGAGGATTCGAGGCAGGACTTGTACGATTTGGGATGCTGAGATCGCCATTGTAAGGCCTCCTGGTTGTTCAATTAGGTATTTTTACATCTACGTCGCAGACGTGAAGCTTTCCTGCGCCAATAGGATCTTTTTCGGCTTCGTCTCGGGTAACTATTGAATTCATCACAACTTTCATCTTAGTGAATCCGGGCTGTGGGACTGTTACCGTATTTTTAAAGCTTAAGTGGAGATTAACTGACCAGCGATGCAGATACTGATTAGAGTCGCTTACCAGTGTCGTGTTGGTGGCGTCATCTGCGTACAGTGCGGAGATGCCATAGCGTCTGAAGAATTCAGGTGCTACACTTGACCTGAAAAGCGTGTGCAAATTGTTGGCTCTTATCTGAGCCCTTAAAATAGCATCGTTTTCGCTTGAGTTAGTGCTGTCTGCATAGCAGTCAACCTTAACCGTGACTTCATTAAGTTCTTTAAGCGCCAGCGTTTCTGAATCAGCGTCGTAATGCTCCGCCGTGGTTCCATGTCGCATCTGAGAGAGTACAGTAAATATGATATAGTCTTCATTTTCAGGAAGAACCATATTCTGCGCATCGCCTGTGAGCACCTGAGAAGGGTCGACCTCAGGCGTGATATAAGTACAGAGAAACTCGTACAGCGCTGATATGAGATTGCGGTATGAATAAGTGATCTTATCATCCATTGCTGTACTCCTCGTCGAGGTTAGGATCTTTTTCTGTTTCAGGTTCTACTATTGAGAGCTTTGGTGGTGTCTGCTGCATGGTCACACGCAGAAGTTCCCAGCCATCGTCTGAGAAATCCTCAACGACTGCATCAACCTTCCAGTATTCACCTTTATCGTTGACTACGTAATCTCCGGACCTCGCAAGCGGTCTGTACGCTGTCCAGGGTCTTGTGGCTCTGTCATCTGTTGCATACAGGTAGAGCTTACGAACAATAGTATTTTGCGCAGCGTTATTAGAGTAGTTAAGTGCAGCATCACCTTCCGACTGAAAGTTTCCAGCAAGTCCTTCAACTCTCAGATACTGAGCTATACGAACACCGTTTTTAACCTCAGAAGGCAAACTTCGCAAAAGAGTGAAGTCCTGATCATCGTGAATGCGTATGATCGCACCTCGTACTATTTCATGCAGATTCATGTTTTACTCCTTCACGATGTTAAAAGCTATTGATGACTCGAGTATGCCTGTTCTGTACAAAGGCTTTCCGCTCGTTGTCTGGTTAGGTGTGCCGTCGGTTCTATGACCACCCGCACGCATGAGATTGCCGTACAGCAATGTGGTTAAAGGCGATCGTGAAGCAAAGCTGTTGCCGCCAACTCCGCCATCTATGACAGCGTCCTGAAGATCTTGCTGTGCGGTCATTCCGAGAAGTTGCAGAGCCCTAGTGATCTTGTTTAAGGCATTTCCTGAGCTCGCAAGGCCTTTTAGAGAGGTCTGAGCTAACTTAATCCACTTACCACGATTCGCGTTAAAGGTAGCCTCAAAGAAAGGGCGCGCGGGTGAATGTAGAACTGTATCGGGCTTTAAATGAATGCCTTGTGCAGAAAACCACCCGCGCTGTCGTGCTGTCACATTCTGCGTCCAGCCGTATTCAAGATAGCAGGCAACCTTTGAAACCGGGGTGCCGTTCGGGTATGTAGCTCCGTCAAGAATGCCGATTTCAACCTTCTGATTTCCAACGCTTCTAATCTGTGAGTGCAGTTTCTCAAGCCCTGTGAGCTTAATGTCAACTCTGGCCATGCTAACCCCATGGGTGGTAGTTCTTAGAACCAAAAAGACGGCCACCTTTTCTGTAGGCAGCAGTCATCATCCAGAACTGCTGACCGCATGGAGTCTGATACCAATAATTAGGAATGTCTTTACTTGACTTTAGTAGGTCAAAGCTTGTGCTGATACTGCCCTGTGAGGCGCTTGCAATTCTTCCGCTCTGACCAGTTCCCGACCACAGCTGAAGAGTGAGAATGTGGCAAGTCATGAGATACAGCACATCTTTTCTTAACGTGATCCCATTCTCCGGATCATATGGATAGATGCTGTTATCATCGGCACCCTGCCACGATGCGATAGTATCATAAGCAGCGGTCACGCTTGTCTCTGTAAGCTTGCCATCCGCAACAGCTTTACCGATATGATCAAATCGAGTTATAAACTCTTCATAGTCAAACACTACACTGCTCATGTCTTAGGTCCTTGCTTATTCAGACTTTGGTGCTTCAGTCACATTCAGCTTTGCTGGATCCTGAGGTGCTAAGCCGGTATCAGTAGCCTCGATGTCATCCTTATAGGCTCCTGATTTAGCTGCGTTTACGGATTCAATCTCTGCCACTAATGGGGGATTGCCGTGCCATGGCAGGAACATCTGTTCCTGTCCGTGTTTCTTCTTAATGCAGTCCCAGTCCTCTCGAGGGAGCTGGAAAAATACAGCATTACCTTCTGCGGTTAAGATGCCACTTGACTTACCTCTTAAATGATCGTCAAGACCTGGCAGTACGACTTCCTTAAATCCGCCCCTGCCGTCGGGCAAATCGTCGAACTTGTGCGGATGTCTTAATGAAACACGCAGTGTTACTACATTTGCGCCTGAAAGAGCTTCAGTCTGTGACCTGTCGGTGGTCGCACCTACTACCTGACCTTTAGTGGTTGCTGTTACTTTCTTTGATGTCATTTGTCTGTCTCCAAGAATTGCGTAAATAAAAAAAAGGCCCCGATTTCTCGGAGCCTTGCGTGGATGTGTCTTTAAAGGGTATTGACTAGATACCGGTCATGTTTGCAATGAAAGCAGGCTGCTTGATCACTGCACCATAGGTACCAGCGGAGGCCTTCTGTGAGAAGGCTGACTCATGGGCAACTAAACGGCCCAGGATGTACTTCTCAGAGTATGCAGCTTCTGCTACAGATACGCCGTCGACCTCTTTTAGGGTTAAATACAGCATATCGCCGGCTGCGGTTGACAGCTCAGGTACCTGCTCGACTGTCAGATTAGGATAGTTGGCTTTGATTAGCTGTAGCGCGGTTACGCCATAAGTGTTAGCCATGGACAGATACTGGAACTTAGTATTTGGAATGCCTAAAACCATAGGTGAGTTGGCGTCAAAGTAGCCACCCGCCTTTGTTGACAGCTCATTTACAAGCTTGTTGATGTCTGCATATACAAGATTTGCTGAATTGCCTGCATCTGCCGCGGTCTTAGCCGACCAGGTAGAGTTAGAGCCTACATTTATAGGCGAAATGGTTGTGTTCAGATTTGGATCGTTAAGCAAACCATATAAGGCTTTACCCTGAACACCGAACAGGTAGAACTTGTTCGCAGCCTTGGCAATGGTTGAAGCGGCTGCACGCTGTTTGCGGGCTACAAGAGCAACCTTGGCTACAGATGCTTTTGCGACTTCAAGATCACCGAATTTAATCGAGGTCTGGAAGCGGAAGTTCTCACGTGATGGGTAGTTGTAATTCACATCAGTTGATACAGCGTGACCGTAGTCGGAATAAGGCTGTACGCCGCCTACAATCTCTTCTACAGGGAACTGATAGAAGTCGGTTGTGAAGTCTCCTCGTTTGGTCTCGACTGCCAGCTTGGTGGCGTTGTTAGGTGAAACCAGAACGGAGACAACCTCAGGTGACAGGAAGGTGGTTAATGCAGCCGGAATACCTACGTTAGGTGTTAAGGTAGCATCCATTGCAAGCTGAGCAGCTGTACGTTTGGTATTAACTACCACCTGTCCGTTCAGCTCATCATAGGCCATAAAGCCCTTAGCGTAAGGAGCTGAGATACCTAGATCCTTAGCCTGGTTAAATAAATTTGACATTATATAAAGCTCCTTAATTAAAAGCGTTCTGCGATCACGATGTCGTCCTTAGCTGCAGATGCTCCGCCGTTAGGGATACGACATGTCCAGCCGGTATCAACCTCACCAGTTTCAGCAGCAGCTTTTACAGCCAGAGCGCCTGTGGTTGGATTGACAACGATCTTTAAGCCGTCTGAGGTGATCGCTGCAGGTGCGGTGAAGTAGAACTGACCGCGAATAGCAACGGTTAGTGCTGCACCCGCAGGATAAATCTCAGTGGCATCTGCGCCAACGGTTGGAATGTATGTGTCAACCACTCTTTCAACAAAACCTAATGGCAGATCGCTGGCAGCTCCGGTTGCTGATGCGTGTGCAAAAGCTTCACCGTTACCTGTGCCCACTTTCTTAAAGCAGAAAGTACCAGCCTTCACGGTGCCGTCTGATAATGGATTGTATGAAGCGTACTCAGCCTGGCCTACTACGACCTGCTGACCTGGTACACCCAGTGCGTAGGAATTACCTACTGATTTCTGTAATGGCATATCAATTATTCTCCTACTCTGATTGAATTTAGCATTTTGCTTAGTGCATCGGGCTTGTTTGGCTTAGAGTCCATTGCAGCTACGCGCTTAGCTGACTGACGTCCCATCATAAGAGCGCGGTAAGCAGTGCGGCATTCTCGCTTAGCTAAACCCGCTACGTTTACGCCTTCAGCCTTTAACGCGGCTCTGTAAACGTCGGCTGCAGTGTCAAAGGCAGACACACGCACACGGCCTAAGCTCTTTGAAGTTTCCTGAATTGCGTCAAACTTAGCCTCGACCTGAGCTCTTACAATGGCGCCAATCTTGGCTGCGGAGTCCTGTCCTAGGGCTTTCTTTTCGCCCTCTGACTCATGCTCGCTGTCAAGTTTCTTTGGCTCGTCCTTTTCTTTCTCTTCACCGTAAGACACGCCTGAAGCAAAGCCCTGCTGAAAAGCGGCCTTTACAGTTGGGTCGTCAGCGTCTAAGCCACAGGACTTTAGAGCTTCTTCTGCGTCTGCGGTTAAGTCGTTTTCTTCGTCGCTGTCTTCAGCCTCGTTCTTCTCTTCTAGATAGCGTTCTTCGCCTTCGGACTCATGCTCGCGATCTAGCTTTTCGGGTTCTTCCTTTTCTTTCTCCTCACCGTACTCAACGCCTTCGGCGAATGCCTTAGACTCTTCGGTGTCCTCATCAGTTGCCTGGCTGTCATCTTTAATGTTGATGACCGCATCAAGCTTCTGCTTGAAAGCTTCAGGATCAATACCTGCGCCAGCTACGATCTCCAAGATCTCGGCTAGTGCCTTCTCCTTCTCGTTCATATCGTCGTTCTCCTGTTTAAGTTCCGATGATGTTTTGGGTTCTTCCTTACCACCACCGGCAGGAAGAGTTAAAGTTGAATCTTTAACGGACACGTCATGTCCGGCTCTGCCCTCTTCAACAAGAGCTACGTGATTGCATGAGATGTCTGTCATTACTACGTCGTAAGGCTCCCCTTCAAACTCTCCATGTCTTAAGACTGGAGTGTAGAAGTAGCCCATGGATATTTCCCTCATGGTTCCGTCGTTGATGCGTCTTATTGCATCAGCGTCCTGAATATGCAGAGAATTTGTTAAATAAGGCGGCTCCCACTTGGCATCAGTGCCTGTTGAGCCCACGCGATTTGAAGCAGGGGCTTCGGCCGAGTCCTCGGCATGCTTTAGAAGTACCGGTATTCCGTTAAGACTTTCCACTGTTGCGGGCTTTGATAGCTCGGATGCTGGTCTGTAGACGTTATAAATTTCGTCCGGTTTCAGTCCCAGCTTTTCAAAGCCTGGGATTTCGCTACCCATATAAGGGGCTACCTGCTCTTTAGTGATGTTGCTTATTCCAACGTGCAAGTAGCCGTTGTCATCTACAGTTCTGACAGAGTCTACAGGAGACCTGTCGTAGACTAATTTTTTCATTCTGTTGTTGCCTCCTTTGGAATAATGACCCTCGAGGTACACCTGCAGAACGGAAGTTGACCGGGTATCACGTTTCGCTGTACTGATTCGTCGTATAGGCCTTCGTTAAGGTCAAATTCCTGTCCGTCAAAAGCCATATGTGTTCTGCGTGAGGTGTACTGCCCTGGTACGTGCTTCCAGCGTGCATGCGTACAGCCTAGTGACTGCGCATTCATGATCTGCACCTGTTGGTTGATTTTGTTGATCTGGTCAAGCGCCACTCTGTCGGCTCTGGCTCCGTCAAAGCCATTAGTTGCGTTAAGCTCCTGTCTTAAGGCGTTGTAATCCATGCCTTCCTGAAGGCCTTTAGCCAACACTTCGGATATGCGAGTGATGTCGTTCTCTCCGATGTGGGTTATAAGTTCCACATTCTCTTTAATCATTGAGGGCATAGCAGATGCTGCGTTAGGGCTTAAGTACTGTCGGCCTACAACAGGCACCGACCAGCGTTCTTTAATCAGTGATGGCTTTACGCCTGCAGCAATAAGTGCAGCTTTCTGTGCATTGGTAGAGGATGTCATAGCCTTCTTAACGAAACGCTCTGCGACACCAGATGAAACCTGCCGTAACGCATCCAGCCAGTGTTTTGATTTTTTGGCTATGAGATCCTGCAGGAACTTCTCGAACTCAACACCGCGTCTTAGGAGCTTGAGCGTTTTGCGCTTGAGCTCCTTAAGATTTGGCACTGTAGGAAGTTTGGCATCTGTGGTTAAAGCGTTCTGTCTTTCAAGCTCCTGAAAGATTTCGTTTAGCACATAGGCTTGAAAGTCCTTCTGAACTCTGACAAGCTGCTTCTTGTAGGCTCTGCGTTCACCCACGTTAGACTCTACCGCTCTACTGAGTCTTACCTTCTTCACCATTGTCAGGATCCTCGGTCTGTGATGAGCTCATACCACTGAACAGGTTCTGCTGAGGTTCATCGGTCTTGAAGTCGTCCTGCTCGTCGGGCATTTCCGGCATCTCGTCAGGCAGCATTGAGAGCCCAAGGGTGTCATCCTGTTTTACTGCCCGTCTTAACTCCTCAGCGCTCATGATTTGACGGTCAACAAGCTGAGTTAACGCACCTATTCTTGTCTGAGCGGTCATAGCTTTAGATGCTGCATTCTCCTCAGACAGAGGTACGAACTCAAAACTGATTGAAGGATCGACGTGACCAAACTCAACTAACTGAATTGCGTCAAGGCACTTCTGGATCTCGTCATGGTGCAGTTCCTGCTTGGAGTGGATGTAGTCGTAGTAGTTGGTGATGTCGCTCTCTCCAGTGGCATTGAATCCGCTTGGGCTAATGCCTAAGAGCTTTACTGCGGGAGTTCTGTTAATAGCTGCGACCATTTCAAGGCTCTGACGTACGATGTCGGTACAGCCTGCGATGCTGGTCTGTACGTTCATAACACCTTCCGTGTCCTTATCGCAGACAAAAACGGCATCATTGTTTCTGTAGCGTGCTAAAAGGTCCATCTTGGTGTCAAAATTTGCAACGCCGTTAGGATCAGTCAGCACTGCATCCATATCTGTCTGCACCACGAGCAGACTTAACTTGTTTAGAAGCCTTGCGGTGCTTACACGACAGTCATTAAAGTGCATTACGTAGTCCCACAGGATTTGCGCCTGCGGAATGCCTAAGAAGTTGTAGTTAGGTTTTAACAGTACAGGTGGCTCGTTATCGACTACAGGAATTAAGCGTGACGCATCTACCGTAGTACCCAAGACGTACCAACGCTTAGGTTGCATGTAGTCTTCTTGCAGGGGGTCGATGCAGTTGTAATCAGCTGGAGAGCAGTTGACAGGGTACAAACAACGATAAAGCTTAAAGTCTCACCCTGCTTAAGTTCTGCACTCACATCTGTAAATGACAGCTTTAAATCTGCGGTCTTGTTGTCAAGTCCGACCTTCACGAAGATTAAAGCACCGCCCATATAGCCCGTGGTGGCGAATGCCTTGTGAAATACCTGTCTTAAGTGATACTTGTTTTCGATTAAATCTTTTAGGTGGTCAAGCTTTTCAGCATCTGTATCTTCACCGGCTTTAAGGTCAATCCATTTACGGGTCATATCATCGGCTACGGTCTGAACACAGGCTCTTATCATGCCTTGCTGGGCGATCTGCTGCAGTGCCCCATAACCTACAAAAGAGGTCATAGGAAACTGACCTAACTCCGTTGCGTGCTGCTGAAAGGATTCATAGATCGCTGAGTAACCACCCGCGGCATCAAACGCCGAGTCCATCGCCATACGGTTTTCCTGACTTAGCCCTGAAGCGTTGGCAGGTAATGCGAAGGCCTTACGCACCTTCTCCAGCGAATCAAGCGCCTGAACGGTTCTACGGGGTATAAAAAGCTGTGAATTATCGAACAGCTTTGACTTTCTTGGTCTTGGCATATGTGTTTAACTCGTTTGAAGCTGGTTGCAAAAACGGAAAAAGCGTGCCCCTCAAATTAGGAAAAGAGGCACGCTTTTAAATAGACCTTATTGATGTAACTGCTCATTAGTTCTGATTTCGTTCAAAACTTTAGAACGGTACTTAGTCGGATGCACGACACCGCACTAGGTGCATGAGCTACACTCTTATGCGCAGTAGTAATGTTGCTTCTAATGCGACACATTACCAGATCGCGAAAATGGTGGCCCAAACAGGACTTGAACCTGCACTACAACGATTATGAGTCGTCTGCTTTAACCAATTAAGCTATTGGGCCATGGCGGAGCGTGCAGGATTCGGACCCGCGAGCCGTTAAACGACCGTCTGCTTAGTAGGCAGATACTTTCAGCCACTCAGTCAACGCTCCTTTGGAACTGGTGGGAAATTATTTTGCTGTCAATTTCCCGAAAACAGCGCCCTACACTGGTACGCATTATCTTTCTGATAATTAAGCGCTGTAAGACTAATTGTCCCTAAACGCGCCCTGCTTTCTGCAGGTGGGAAGGGTCCTATTATTTGAGGTGTGAAGTGAAACCGCAGTGCGCCGCTGTACATATCAAATTAACCACAAAATCACTTCACACGTATGAACGCTCTACAGGATATGAGAGACGGTGAGCCTGCGGAGCGCTCATAACTGTGAAGTACACTCTTTATTTGCGCAGAAAGAAGTGAGAGAAAACTGCTATCCACGTGTTTTGCCTATAAACTTTGATTTAGCTGCGTTGTTGGACTATACTTAAAGAAAAGGACCGGTCAGGGGTGGGTATGGAAGCCACTTTGATGACCGGTCCTTTATTTATTCGGGTCTGCCTTATCTACAAAGTAATGCGAAAAATAAGCGGCTGATCCTACCTGCTTGGCTACAAGTGTCACTCTTAGGATCTCGTCTGAGATTTTTATTATTTTTTGGGTGTAGTGAAAGTTTATATTTTTGCTGCTGTCGTGATAATTTCCACAATAGCCTACCTCTTTTCCTGTTTTATAGATATATTCAAGGTACGGCAAAATTTTAGCTTTATCTGGATTTAATCCGTTAGCCGTTTCTTTTAACCCTGCACCGGTAAAGATTAAAACCTTACACCCTTTTAATCCTTTTGGATTCTCTATCTTTTTGTCTTTGTAATACTTGTATAAATATAAACGGGCTTGTCTGCTAAATTTTAAATTCTTGAGTTTTGGGTTATTTCCTATGAAACCTTCTAAGCTTGGGCCTGTCGCCTTGTTAGGAGTAAGGTGTTCGCATACACCAGATACCTCTCCAGTTTCTGGGTCGATCGCTATTCTTTTCTTAGCTTTTCTTGACCATCTAAAAATCACACGGTCTTTCGGGATTTCGTCAAAGCTTAGCCCCCGTTTGCGGAGCCCAAGCTTAAAACCAATAGCTACCGCCATACCCACGATATAAGCTGTTTTCTCTTTATCGGTCACGGCCGAGTATCCTTTTATCTACGATGTCGCGGCTGCAGTAACGCTGCGCGGTTTGATGCCGGGATGCTAGCGATTGCGCTTGGCTTCATATCAGAGAAAGCATAGCGAAGAGCATCTGCACAATGGCTGAACTCATGGTCAGGTGTGTTCGTGGTATTGCCCTGACGGTCCTTGGCCCAGCAGTAATTCTTGATCTCATGGGCGAAGTTCTCACACTCCGGTGAGTAAATGATCTTGTAATTCTGCAGCTTCTGGATTCCGAAGCTTACAGAGTCAGGTCCCTTCAGCGCTGGTTTGGCATTGATGCCGGCCTTACGCAGCTCTTCGATAGACTTTGGTTCTGCGGAGTCACATTTGATAACTTCGTGCCTTATGCCCATAGCCTTGAGGCGTTCCGCTGTGGCCTGGTTGGTGAGCCCGGATTCGTAGAGCTCCATAACCACGTAGATTTCCTTTAGCTCAAAGTTCACGAAACCGCCCACGAAAGCGGTAGGGTCCGTAAAGCCAAAATCTAGACCATAAAAAGCATGATAGTCTCGCTTGCCGATGAAATCCTGCAGCTTGATATCGCGGCATTCTGTGTTCTGGAAGATAAGGCCTTCTGAGATACCCCACTCACCTAATCCCTCGATACTGTAACGTCGGGGATTCTTCACCTTCATTTTCTCGAATTCTTTAAGGTCTGCTTCGTCCAGCCACTCGTTACAGGTGTAAGTGGTGGTCATCGCAAGTGTGTCTTCATCGGGATTGTCGAAAAAGCGCTTCTTAATCCAGCACTCGGACCAGGGATTGAATGTCAGAATGAAAGATTTGAAATAACCCTTCGGCATCTTGCCGCGGACGGACATTTCGATCTTATTAAATACGTCCTCGTTCTCGACTTCATAGCTTTCTTCAAGCCATACCCAGCAAAGCACACCATGCTTTACTGTGATTGAGGTTACTTTCAGAGGATCATCAAGGCCTCTGAACAGTATTTTCTGACCTGTTGGGAGGTAGGTCATTTCAAGTGGAGAGACAGTCACCTTCCAATAGGAGGCCACGCAAAGCTGATTAAGTACCCACTGCAGAACTGCAAAACAGCTGTCACGCAGGGTTCTCTCATATCGTCTGAGTACCAGAACGTTAGCCTCGGGATAGGCCATCATGTTGATGATCAGCCAGTAGGCGGTAGTCACAGACTTCTTACTGCCACGACTTCCCTTAACAACTCTGAAACGCTTTTTACTGTTCCAGAAATCCTTATAGCCGTGTCCGATTAAGCGAGAGAGACTTAATTCAGACATAGTGCTAATCCTTCAGATCGTTCTTAATTATCAGCTGTACCGGAGCTGTATTCTTAACTTCAACCGCTGATTCTTCCTTCCAGCCGTTACACTTTAAAAAGAAAATCTGAGCCGTGGTGTTACCCTCTTTGGCTTTCTTGTAAAGAGCATTTGCAATCACAGAAATTCCCTTTGACTTGCCTTTCTGATAGGCCTCTTCAAGAGTAGCCGTCTTTGTTATAGTTCTGCCAGGTGCGTGACGTGAATCCAAGATTGTGCGCAACCTGTTCACGGGTCAGACCGAGGGCCGCATAACTCTCAATCTTCTCTAAATCAATTACAGTTTTGCGGGGCATTTGAATTACCTTTGTTTGCTTAAATTGTCTTTATAGACTAAAATTAGAATAAAGAAAGGTTGTATTTGGGGAGCCGCTGAATACGTAAAAAGAGATTAAGGGCGCAGTACGTCGAATTTCCTTTCTTTACCTTCCTGAGTACCCCGATATTACAGCATGCTTTGTTCCGTCGCCCTTATAAGACCTACTGATGACAGCTTTATTTCCGTTATAAGTCAACACAATATTCCGACTATCGGATGAGTTTTTATCGACTTTTCCGTATCTGATTACATCATCAAGATTTTTCAGAATATTTTTAACATGAGCTACTCCACGCTTGTGGTTATCTCCTAAGCGTCGCCTAACAATATGAACTAGTCCTGCACTTCCGTTTCCCCAGAACAAATCAATGTGTTCTAACCCAGCTACATCCGGTCTCTGGTAAGCATCTTTAATGTGGCCTTCACGTGCTTTGACTAAAGTATGAATAGGATTGTGGCCTTTTGGATTTTTAATCTCTTTGCCGTAATCCTGCTCAATTGACCTTGTTTTGGCCTCACGCTTTAGCTGTTTATATGATTTTCCCTCGATTTCTTTCAGGACCTTTTCAATAGCCGAATCAATCTGTTTGGGACTTAACCCGGCGGAAGCGCCAGTCTTTGTAAACTGCCCCTTTTTGTCACGTTTATGCTCCGACTCTTTAAAGGCGGAGTCCTGCGCTTGTCTGAATTTGAAACCAAGCGCATAGCCAAGACCTAAACAGTAGGCAATCTTAAATGCATTAGTTCTGTTTACGTTTATATTCTTCACAGGTCATTAAACTTTATACCATCCTGCCTTACGGCTTCTTTACCGGTTAACTTCTGCCAGCGAAAGTAGCGCCGCTGCCACCGAAAAGGTCTAAGACGATGTCGTTATCCCAGCCCGCGTTCAGCCGATTATTATCAGCTATGATGTAGGCTTTTACTTGTGTGTCCGAAAGGTGCGAAAGACAGACGGTAGGAACTTCAGCCATGCCTAGCTTTTGCGCTGCCATGACACAGCCGTGACCACATAAGATCATGCCCTCACCATCCACAGCCACAGGGTTATTGAAACCAAACTCTTTAATTGAGGCTGCAAGCTGAGACACCTGAGTGTCGCTATGAGTTCTCGCATTTCTCGCATAAGGCAGGAGGTCACTTACCTTCCTGTACTCGATTTTCAGTTTCATTTCCATAAGTTGCACGTACCTGATTGTATAGTCTGATTAACTCATTACGGTCTACGGCGATTTCGTCTCTTTCCTTTGCGATGATTCCGCAGTTTCGTTTAAGTCTGCTATAAGTCTGTCTAAGCCGTCCACAGTCACAGCTTTCTGAAGTCTTGCCGGAAGCTGTGGAGGTATTGGGCAGCGCTGGGGCACTGTCACTGTTACGGTTCTGGTGTTGCAGGCTGTAAGAGTCAGCGCTGAAAGTAAAAGTGCTAAACTTAGAATTAATCTCTTCATGTTCTGTAAGAGCCTCACTCTCGATAGAGTTTAAGACGTTTAGTTGTAGCTGTTCTGTGGCTCTCTGCCTCTGCAGGTTCTGAAGGTCATCTGCTTTTGCCTTTGACTCAGTCTCGGCGTATATGCGTTCGATCTTCTCAACGTAGTATCGCTGTGTAACAGTGAAAGTGAACAGTGCACTCGCCACGACTATGGCGATAACAGCATAAATTCGGCTTAGCATAAAGCCCCCGACTGCTATGACAGGAAAAGTCTGGCCTCTGCCCTTCTACGGAGGGTTAAGCCATTAACTTCAACGCCACCGGCTTTGTTGATGTCTAGAAACTCGTGTGCAGCGCCTTCCGCATCACCGGCTTTAAGCTTTGCCCACAGCTTGAATTTTACAAGCCTGCGAATTCCTCCAGACAGGTTGAACAATAAAGAACACAGTGCATCAAACTGACCCTGTGTGACTTCAATCTCATCTGCGTTTAGTGCTGAGATAAGCTGATGCTCAACTTGTCTTAAATCTCGCTTTAACTGCTCATAGGCCCACTGTTCAGTACATACCCTGCCAGGCTTTACGTCAGGGCCGTGATGACCGTAGCCGATGGTCCAGCCGGATTCATTCTTAAGTGGCTTATATGCTGTAGTTCTCAGCCCTTCGTAATTCTGTATAAGAGCGATGCCATGACTACTTATGTGCATTGTCATCCTGTTCCACCTTAACGTTGATTAGCTGCTTAACTTTGGCTGAAATGTAATCACTGCCAAGGAATCCTACAAAGGTGCCAATAGCAACACCAAGCTCTAAAGGCCAGTGAAAGTAGTATTCTGAAATGAGAATTAAAGCTGAAGACAGCATAGAACATGTCAGGGCTTCGCATATCTTGGCTGCGAAAGTTCTTTTCACTGACCTCAGATAGGCCATGACGAAAGAACAGCCTGCGCCGATTAGCAGATATATGAACTCTGGGGTCAGATGACGCATCATTTTTGGAAACCTGTAAAACGAAAAACCCTGCACGGAAGCAGGGTTTCTGGTGATGGGAATTAAAAAGTAGAATTCGGAGTAACACTTTTTCACACTATCTGATTTATACTATATCTCAGAATAACGACCCATTAACGACCTTTTTGGTTTATTTTTAAAAATTTTTCAGAATGCTCTCCTGACAGCGACAGATGAAAACGCGCTGACGCTCGGTCGCTAATTTCTGATCATCGCTGTATTTATGCGTCTTAGGCTCATGTGCAGGGTTAAACTTCTCTTTACCCGTACACCATTCGATCGCCACACGTGGATTTTCAGCTGCTCTCCTGAAATGTCTGCAGAGACGCTTAACTTTTTGATAACTTATATCATATTTGTGACACACTTCACGAATTGAACGGTATAAATGACCATCGATTTCCACGAATTTCATGATTCTGTACACCTGAGTTTATGATTTAACCGCAAAACTTAACCTAATGTTTATTATAGTCGATTAAGTTCTCATAAATAAAACTCTCAGCGATTTTTAATAAACTTCTCACGCCACTTGCGTTTACGTGACGGAGAGCTGTATCTATTGCAGGTCTTGCCTCGTAGTAGTTTTTACGTCTTTTGTAAGGGCTCTCAGGCTTTCCTCGGGTCTCAGATCTTAACCTGTCGGTGATAACCTCAGGTGTAAGACCCTCGATATAGTGCTGACGGAAAACCTTCCAAACGTTGGGTCTTGACTTCTTAAGCTTCACAACTGCTCTCTCCACAAGCATGGCGGTATCGTCATCGATGATCGCCGTTGGCAGTATCTCGGAGCTGTGAGCTTTATATCCAATGCAGCCAAAGTAACGAGACCAGATGCCGTAATTCTGCAGAAGCAGATAGAACTCTCCACTTGCAGCTCCATGGCTTAACGCGCTTTCAAGAATTATATTCATGTGTTCTCTCCTCTTAAATCTGCGCTCTGACAGCGTCCATCAGTGTGCTCTGAGTTACATGCTTGTTAAGTAAAGCCTCATAAATCTGTCTGTCTATTGTTCCTTCCGTAAGAATGTGCTTGATGACCACCGTCTGCGCTTTCTGTCCCTGTCTCCACAGTCTGGCATTAGTCTGCTCGTACAACTCCAGACTCCAGGTAAGACCGAACCATATCATGAAACTTCCACCCTGCTGAAGGTTAAGCCCATGACCTGCAGAGGCAGGGTGAATTAAAGCCACCCTGATTTGTCCTGCGTTCCAATCTCTAATGTCATCACTGGTCTTAATCTCACGAACTCCTGGAATGCGTTTTTTAATTCTTTCAAAATCATGCTTAAACCAGTAGGCTACAAGCACAGGCTTGCCGTTAGCCTCCTCGATTAAGTCCTCTAAGGCGTCAAGCTTGCGTGAGTGAAATTCACAAACGTTTCCTTCTTCGTCATATATAGCACCGTTTGCAAGCTGTGAGAGCTTACCGCAAAGCGAGGCAGCGTTTTTAGCAGTAACAAGATCACCGTTCAGCTGCAGGACCTTTTCACGCTTAAGCCGTTTATACAGCTCTGTCTCTGAAGAACTCATGGTAACCAGCTCCTGCTGCTTTAGAAGCTCTGGCATCTTCAGATGTTCAACGGCACTCATAGATACCGTTATATCGGCGATCTTTGAGTTGATGCGTTTAACGGAGTCAGGCTTTAGCTCGTAGTCAGCAAACTTTTTAAAAGGGTCCAAAGTAAAGTATTCCTGTCTGTATCTCGTTATAAACTTCCCAAGCCTCTCACCCTCGTCAAGCACTCTGAACTGAGCCCACAAATCCATATATCCATTGGGAGCAGGGGTGCCGGTCAGACCTATGATACGACTCACCTGAGGGCGTATTTTACGGAGAGCTTTAAACCTTAGAGCCTTTGACGACTTAAAGCTTGAAAGTTCATCAAGCACGACCATGTCATAAATCCATGGAGTTTTTGCGATAAGCCATGGCAAGTTCTCACGGTTGACGATCACTATTCTTGCGTTACCTTTCATAGCGTTTTTAACGGCCTTCAGACGTTTTTTTTCGTCTCCCGTGGCTACCTCATAGGTCAGCCCCTCCAAATGCCCCCATTTCGCAATTTCAGAAGGCCAGGTATCTCTTGCCACTCTCAGGGGGGCTACGATGAGGCAGCGTTTAACGTCAAAGCTGTCAAGCATCAGCGACCATAGCGCTGTCAGAGTGATGACTGTCTTACCAAGGCCACAGTCCAGAAATAACGCTGCGATCTGATGGCTTAGAATGTAATCAATAGCATACCGCTGATAAGTGTGGGCTTTAAATTCCATGCTGTTCCTCCTCAAGTGCTCTTACAAAGGCCTCCACGCCTTTCACGGAATCAATGACTGTAACGGGAAAGCCTAAGCGCTTAAATCTGTCATGTACAGCCATCTGCAGTGCTCTAGGTTTCTCTCCTGGGGCTTTAAGCTCTACGAAGTGTATCTTTCCATGGGGCATCATGACGATCCTATCCGGTACTCCTGCATTTCCCGGAGACACAAATTTGAGACACTCCCCGCCTAATCTTCTCACCTGGCTAACAAGTTTTTTTTCGATTTTACTTTCCAACATAAAATGTGAATATTGTCCTATTGTTTATCTCTTTTTCCGGTCATTTTCTTCGTAATAGACTAACTCTTTGATTTTTAGGCTTTTACTATTAAACTACTAAAAAGTACCAAATTTTCTATATAGCTATTATTAATTTGTATGCAGCAACTTATATATGTTGTATGTAGTTATCTATTTTATTATTTTATTAATTATTAGTAGTTTTAGTAGTCTCAGTAGTAATATAATATAAATCAAATAGTTAGAGATCTACCAAAGGTACTACTAGCCCCACTACCAAGAGGCTTTTTTCCTCTTTTTCGCTGATCATGTCTACATTTGTAAATTTTCTCTGCTGTCGCAAAAATTTTTAAATTTCGTAACACCTTAAAAAAGTTTTGTCTCATTTTTTACCGCCTTGGTAGTATTATTCTATAAATCAATCTGTTAAGGGATAACCGAGCTTTTTGTTTGGTTGTCATCTTCTGAGAAGACATCTTCATGCTACTGAAGCATTGCATCCAACTCTTCTGTACTTGGTGTGCTAAAATTCTCATCATTTACGGCCTTTTTTTCTCTTGGCGCGGTGAAAATTTTCTGATTACCATAAATAGGTATTTTCTTTGGACTGCTTTTGCGTTCCCAACCTAACTTCAGTAACATGGCTACTATTTCTAAGGAGTTCTTTCTTTCGAGCTTTACTCGGTCGCTTTCAAAGCATTCGGCCCATACCTCTGCCACGCTCACTTCTGTTCTGCGCTTTACTCCTGTGTGAGGTTTGTACTCCCTGCCCTTTAAATAGTCCAGGCGCTCTTCTTTGTTCATTTCTGCCCATTCTTCAGGCAGCAGCTTTTCAAGATAAACCTGAACCTCACCAAGTCTGGAGTCATCCTCAAGCAGTTCGTTTTGGAAGTTGACGATCTTCTCCTGGAGAGCTTGTGAAAGGTATAGCGGTTCTTTAGCCTTGTAACGTACAACTGCCTCCGCCCATATCTGGCCTATTTCGTGCTCATTAAGATCCCATTTCTCTGGCGGGAAGTCGGTTCGCCCTCGAACGATTACAGGTAAATATCTGCGATTTCCAGTTAGATCTCTCAGGAAGCCCTCGGTCTCGTTGGTGGTGCCTATGAGAATTCCCTGACGTGGTTTGCTTACCACGGTGTGACCATAAGCCGGGCGCATCTTGTCATCCTGACGTGTAATAAAGCCCTTGATTGTTTCGGAGTCTGTTTTGCGCATGCCTGAAAGTTCGGCGACTTCTGAAATCCAGGCACCACTTAGCTTCTCTACGCCGTTCTTGTCTTTCATGTCTGTTAAGGTTAAAGAATCAGAGAACCATTCACCTCCCAGAAGTCGTAAAATTCTGGACTTGCCGATTCCCTGTCCTCCAACTAATACCATCATCGAATCGTACTTGATCCCCGGATGCATGACTCTGGCTACTGCTGCAACCAGTGTTTTGCGTATAATGGCCTTGTTTAACTCCGTATTCTCGGCCCCAAGATAGCGGCTGAGCAGATCATCTATTCTTGGGTTTCCATCCCACTTCTGTTTGAGCAGATATTCGCGTACTGGGTGGTAGGCGCGACAGTTGCGGACGGTGGCGGTTAGCGCGGTGAATACGTTTGCAGTAGCATTTAAGCCGTATTGTTGGGATAGGAACATGCAAAGGTTAGAAAGATCAGCCTCTGTCCAGCCCCTGCCTTCGTGTTCCCATGGCAGCTGACCGTCAACGCAGAAACAATCAGCGAAAAGGTCATATTTTATGGCTTGAAGACGGGCGTCATTCTTTATTATTGCGCCAATATTCGCTAAAGTGCTTTTAACGTTTCCAGCCTTATCCTTGTCAAGATCCTGCTGCCAGTCGGTTGTTGTGTCCTCTTCAATGCGCTTGATTTCCTCACGATCTGTTATATAGACGTCTATTCCGTCTTCATGCAGCTGCAGCTTTGATACTCGCTTATCTTTAGCTGCAAGGTCCATCATAGCTTTAAAGGAAGGCAGTTTGTTAAAGGGTGTGCCTGCCCTGGCTTTGTCATCGAGAGCTCCAAATTTGTGGATCCTGACTAAATCAAAGGCGTTGCATTCGATGCCATAAGCCGGGTCGGAGCTGTGGTGGCTGTAGAAGAACTTATCATCATAGACGACGGCACCTGCTGAGGAGTCTGCGACTTTTAGGTGCCAGCGGTCGGCGCTTACCTGATCATAGACTTCGGGTAAAAACTTGCGTATAGCCTCTTCGATTCCATAAGCCCTACAGAAGGTGCCTACAGGATACGGTTTCGTGAGTGGATCTTCCGCCATGAGTTCACCCTGACGCTTGACCTTTTCACTCTCCTGCATTGGCCAGGATCTAAAATCATCGATGTTTTCGTAGCTGTTGACGATCTCGGTTGTGTCTAGCGGTAAGAATTTGTTTTCCTTGATGTATGGCTCTGCGTCCTTTGGATAGCAAGGCCAGAACATCAGCTGATTCGCTCTGAAACTTGCAGGGTCGCACAGCTCTAAAACGTCCATCGTCAGCGCCAGCTTTCTAGCTATAGGCTCATAGAAAGGCTCTTTTATCGGTGCTTTTAGTGGTACAATTACACGTAAACGTGGGGCGTCTGCGGTTGACTTGAAAGTCGTATAAACCAGTGTGGTTACTCCGCTGCAATCGCTGTAGGACTCTATATTTTTGAAAACTTCCGGAGTGGCGTGGTCAATATCAAGAGTGATTAGTGATCTACTTACCACGTTCCCCTTCTTACGTAATCCGTCTTTTAGCTCTCCTCCAACGAAAGCACCGCCCATGTTTTTGATGTTGGTCTGGTCGTCTTTGCTGAGCTTAATGAACTCTTCCCTGGTAACGTCAGCACGTTTGTAACTGGTTACCCTTCCTACGATTTGCGCCCAGTCTAAGTCTTCATTCTTCCAGTTTTTAGCTGTGTGTCCCTTCTGGGATGTTGCTATTTTCATTTTGCACCCCTTTTCTAATCTTTCAGATAAAATTTGGTTTCGTAGCCGTCTGCTCTTAGCAGCAGACCTTCGGCCCACTCAGGTACTTGAGCCATCTTTTGGCAGATGTCGTCAAGCTTTACAGAGCTATCAGCCTCGATGACGAGCTCGTCATGAATGTGCATGCAGATGCGGGCGTCCGGTCCTACCTGCTTCATGGCATTAAGAAGGAGGTCACGGCTGATCGCCTGGGTGATATTCTCCACAAATTTCGGACCGTATGACTCAAGGCGGGCCCAGCCCTTGTTGCTGCTGACACCTTCGTAAGTGATTTTTCCGTCGATAAGTCGAGGCTTTACATATGCCAGGCTTCTACCTGAAGGTAATCTGATAAACAGTATTCCCTTCTGTAGGCTGAACATAAGGCCATGTGTTCGGTGGGTCGTACCGTCTTCAAGCGTCTGTTTTATTGCTCTGTCAACGTCCCACCATAGCTGTACTATTCTTGGGGAGGAGGCTCTCCAGTTGTCTACGATTGACTGCATTTCAGTCTCGGTAAGGCCCATCTTGTCCGCTCCGAATGCTTTTAAAGCACCAACAGAGCCCCCATAGCCACAGTTATGGACTAACTTCCCCTCTACGGTATAACGGTGATGTGGTCCTGCATCCATGATGTCGTATACTTTGGCTGTTGCTACAGAACACTCTTTTCTTTTGTCGATTTCTTTTTTCTCCTGGGTTGCGTCTTTGAGATCTTTTCGGTATGCCACGGCTTCCTGTAACATAACAGGCTTACTGCTGTCGTTTAGGAATACCAGGTGGTCTAGGGTCGCGGTTAGTCCCTGGTAGGTATAAACTGTTCTTATCCCTTTATATATAATGCCTTCATGGACTACCCATTGTTCGCCGTCCCAGACTAGGTCGTCTGTGGTTACGGTTTCGATTGGTTTTTCGCCATGGTTGGTCAGTACCAGCTGTCCTTCCGCGATACATGCCAGTTCTGCGACCTTGCCTTTCTGCCTTAACTCGCCGTTGATTCCGTGCTTTACAACTGGAACTCCAAACATGGCAGAAGCTGAGGCGCAGTAAATATCTTTACCTTCTGCAAAGGCTTTCATTCTCCATTCTTCCCCGGCAAGCCAGGCGATTACTCTGGCCTCGATTGCTGAAAAGTCAGCTACTATAAATCTTGAGCCTTCTCTTGCAACAAACGCCGTACGTATCAGCTGCGAGAGGATGTCAGGCACCGAATCGAACATCACAGACAGCGCATCAAGATCGCCTCGTCTTGCAAGCTCTCTTATAAGCTCGATGTTTTCTATGTGATTCTGCGGAAGGTTCTGCAACTGCAGTAGACGTCCTGCAAATCTGCCGGTTCTCATCGCGCCATAGAACTGAAACATGCCACGCGCTCTGCCATCCGAGCAGGTTGCGTCAAGCATTTTTGTGTACTTTTTAACTGACGACTTGGCGATGAGCAGACGTAGTGACAGTACCTTTCTAATTAGAGGATCGTCTGTCTCCTCTATCACCTGCGCTACGTCTTTCTTGCCTAGCGATACCATGTCACAACCGTGCTCTCTTAACCACATGTCAAGCTGTGAAGTGCTCCTTGGATTGTCGATACCAGTCAGCGATCTCATCTTTTCCATGAGGTTTTTTGAGATTTCTGCGTCCATGGCGACAGCGTTTTTTGCGAGGGTCAGGTCAACCTCAACACCTCTGTCGTTAATGCGCTGGTCGGTCCAGTATTCCTGCCACAGCTCATCAGAACACGGGAAGGGGCTGATCATCTTCTGAATACCCATCTCAGTCTCGACGTCTCTTATGTTGTAGCGTCTGAAGGTTTCCCAGTCTTCTGGGAAGTCCTCAGGTAGTACTCTCTGACCTGTCTTTTTGTCAGGCTTGCAGAACTTATATATAAGCCCGCGACCTTCTGACATCTTCTGCTTGTCAAGTGCCAGAACTTCACCCACCTTTGCAAGGCCCATGGGAAGGCCGAGCGTTGCAGCCCAGACCATTGAGCACTTCCAGCCCTCAGGATCTAAGTACTGACCTGTAGGCATACCTAAAAATCTTGACAGCGCCACGCGCTCAAAGTTAGCGTTATAAGCCCACTTGGTCACACTCTTATCGCTGAGAGCCTTTACAATTTCCTTAGGTATGCTGTCACCTCTGGTTAGGTCGATAAGCTGTACAGGACCACCATCAACTGAATACGCAAAAAGCAGGATCTTGAATGCGTCTGTATCGACGTATCTGTAGACACCTGCTTTGTTGATGTCGATATCGCTGTACGTTTCAATATCGATAGACATGAATCTCATAGTTACTCCGGTTTAGTGCTAAAAAAGGAGGTGGGGTCGCCACCTCCAAACTTGACTACTAAGTTGTTAATTAGGCTAGAAAATCTGCCCCGGTGTCAGCTGCACCATAGGCCTCAAAGTCTTCAGCTGCAGAGGTTGGTCCACCTCCCAAGCGCTCGCCATCGCGGATCTTCTGGATGTTGCCGAGTCCACAGGCGATGCCTTTGTTGCCGTTGGTATTGAAGGCGTAGAAGTTGATACTTACTCGACCGTAGCAGCCTGAGTAGACCTCGGTCTGTTCAAGGATTGGCTGCACTTTCGTGTCGACCACCTGGGGCTGGTTCTTTGAGGATGCGTTCAAAAAGTAGCATCCTGCGTAGGCCTCGTCATCTGGTCTCTCAGCATCACCGTCGCGCAGCGGTTTCTTGATGACTTCAAGTGCTGGAGCGGTCTTACCGGTGCCTTTGAGCTTGTTAAGCCCCTCGTTATAGGCAGCCTTAATCGCATTCTGAATCGCTGCTACAGTTTTAGTGTCGGTTTTAGGAATAATTAGAGACACTGAAAACTTAGGGTCTGAACCGTTAATTGACTGAGGCTCCCAGATGTGTGCATAAGATAAGCGAGTATCCGGACCTGTTACTACTTTAGTTGCTTGCATAATACGTTTTCTCCATGATTACGTTTTGTCGTTTATCAGCTCTGAGCGAACTCTGAGAAGTCGCTTAAAGCCATCTCCGGTCTTTTATCGCTGTCCGGCACCAGCGTTGGTTTGCCCTGAGGCTTTACGATGTAAGAGCCCAGGAGTTCATCAAATCTTTTCTTTCCGAGAAGTTTGGTCATGTCTGTAATGCCCAGAAGTTTGTGAGCGTATGGGTCTAAGCCCTCCGCCTTCACCGCATCGGCCACTTTCTCCTCATCGGAGTACTTGCGAATGCTGCGACCGTACACAAGCTTGAAGCCCGTGAACTTCTCACCCTTGAGCGCATTTTCAAGCGCATAGTCTTTAATGTCTGTGCACCATGCTATAATCTGATCGACCTTGGTCAGGATTTCGGCTACTTCCGCGTTTGAGAGCTCTGGTGGTAGCTTGAAGTCCTCACGAGCCTGCGACAGGTTGGCCCTTGCCCTTTCTCTGCAGAGTTGCTTTCCCTTGCAGAACCTGCACCACTCACCCGCACAGAAGCTGCCTTTATCGCTTATGGCCTCTTCAGCCTTCGGTCTGAATACTGAAGTTGCTGTGTCGATAAGCTCCTGCATTGACGTAGACCAGGTTGAGATGTTGCCAATGCGTGGCTGGTAGATTGACATTTCCACGTTCTTGATGTCGTACAGGTCTTTTAAGGCACTGTAGGCACCTAAGGCGTACAGCATCAGCTGAGGGTTGTGGTCGCATTCGACCGGAACGCCTACGCCGTGCTTATAGTCGACTATCTTTAGCGTGTCGCCTGCGACAATCACGCAATCGGCGGTTCCAAAGGAGCCAGGAGCTGTAAAGTCTGAGTAGTCAACTCTCTGCTCTAAAAAGATTGCAGCACTGTCGGTCATCTTTTCAGCAATAAACGCTGCATAACCGTCAGCGCACTCTTCCGTGGCGCTGTCATACTTGAATTCAGGTTTTTTAACGCCTTGAACTTTGAACATTTCTGCTACTTTCCAAGCACACAGCTCATGAGCTCTTGTGCCCTCTTCAGCGTAATCGCTTGGGCTGTCGGGCATTGCCTCTGTGAATTTCACAGAGGCGGTACAGGCAAGCCAGCGATGTGACGCTGAGGCCGACAGAGTTGAATGCTCACGCTCTGCTAAAACGGAGTTATCCATTTGACCATCTCCTTTAGCTTCTCGTCTGCGTTTTGGGGATCTTTCTTTTCGAGCTCATCTTTATAGCTCTCTACGGTGTCAGTCAGTGCGGCGCAATACTGCTCGGGCTTGAATTCTGAAACCTTTGTAACCTTGTACTTATCGAGGGTTGCTTTGATGAGAGCCTTACCGTCGATGATCTGGTCAAGCATGATCTTTGCAAAAACCTTTCTGACCTCCTCGACATTTACGACTAGCTTTTCTGGACCCTTCTTAGGGACTTCTACCTTCTTCGCAGCCTCTGCTGGCGCTGTTTTAGTCTTCTCCACAGCCTTTTGCGCTGTATTAATCTTTTCATTCTCAATCTCTAAATTAAGGCCCCTTTTAAAAGCTGAGAGGGCCTTTTCCATGTAAAGGATCGCAGACTTAAGAGCCTCGCGATCGGTGGTCATAACAGTGTCACTCATTAGTGTGTCTCCTCGTTTCCGAATACTTTTTTAAATTCCGCAGGATATCTCTGTCTAAAAACGAGCCTCCAGCTTAGTGGCATGCCACGCTTTTTCCAGCCTGTCAGCGCCTGCGGTGAGCGCTGGCAGACTCTGCAGATTTTCTTTGTGCCCAGAAGGCTGATGAATTCAGCGGTCTGGGTCGCATACAGTTCTCTGTCTGTCAGAGTTTTCACGGTTCCTCCAAACAATTAAATTTTTGTTTATCGTTTTGTTAGAAATAAGTTTACTCACAAAAATTGATATTTTCAAGCGATCAATTAAACTTTTATTTATAAATTGATGGAGATCTTAAAAATGAATTCAAGCGAAGATTCAAACGCATTCAGGTTAAGGCTGTCTCTGGCCATTGCCGAATCCGGTAAAACAAAGGCTCAGATAGCGCGTGAAATCGGAGAGACTTCACAGCTTCTGAATAAGTGGCTTAACACTGATCAGCTGCGTCTGCCTTCAGCCAACTACGTCGTAAAGCTTGCGGAGGTGCTGAAAGTTAATCTTTTGTGGCTTATCACCGGTGAGGGCTCCAGGAAATCGAACCTTCTATCTCCTGTGGACGATTCATCCATGGTTGAGGTGCCTGAGTACAATGTGGTGTTCGGTTGTGGGGAAACGCCGGAGCCTTCATATGAGGAGGTGTCAGGCACAGTTCCGGCCTTATACAGAAGAGACTTTTTTGAAAAACTCGGCACTAAAGCATCTCACTGCAAGCGTGTGAGAGTGTCTGGAGATTCCATGGAGCCTCTTATTCTAGACGGCGACTGTATCCTTATCGACTGCTCTAAGATAGAGAAGATCGAGAATGGAGCCATTTATGCGATTGCCTATGACCATGAGCTTATGGTTAAGCGCTTAATTAAAGAGTTCGGCAAACTTATAATTAAATCCGAGAACCCTGCATATCACGATGTCGTTCTGGAGGCTGAGGCAGCGAACCGCGTCTACATCATAGGCCGTGTCATAGAGCGTTCCGGAGCACTTTAACTACAATTTTCCCCTTCTTTAAGCCCTGCTGCTACTGACAGCGGGGCTTTTTCATTCTCTTAAACTACCCTGTACGATCCTTTTTAAATTTGTGTGACCAAGCTCACATCACAAAATTTTTATAAACTAATTTTTATAAAGTTCAGTATATCGACTTTACAAATATTAAACTTTAGTTTATGCTTTAAACACAAATTGATTAGTTCATAAACGATTTTAAACGCATTTAAACCGAATAAAACCGTAAAACGAGGGTAATAAAAATGAATGGTGCGGTATCACTTATCAGAGCGGATAGCAGGGGCGTTGACACCCTTCTCGACGGAGTCAGCTGGGGGAGCGCATGCCTGGAACTGTGTAGGGCAAAGCCTCCACGCGATGCCGTCTACAGGATCTTCGACAAGAGCACCGGAGGACTTGCGCTGATTGTTCCATCAGAAAGTCTTCGCTGCTCCCGCATCGAGCGTGTACAGCGTCTGCACAAAGCAAGAAAGCTCTACGAGCTTAAGGTTGAGCACGGTGCGTTCTGTCCTTCCGTGGAGGTCGTCTGATGCGATTAAAACAACTTATGGCTGAGTTAAAAGAAGACTTCGCACTCTACGGACACCTGCAGATGACACTAATCGCACTGCTTGTGCTGTGCGCATTCTTTTTACTTACTGAAGTCGTAGCTTGAGAGTTAGACAAACATTGTGCCGGAGGTTTACTCCTTTATGCTCCGGCGCCTTTTTGAGGAGACAGCAATGGTTGAAGGAATAAAACTACTGGACAGTGCTAGCGCGGCTAAATACCTGGGCGTAGGTCGCAACACCCTGTTCACGCTTAAAAAAGATCCTGAGTTTCCGGCTCCCGTGAAACTGTACAAGGGTCAGAAGAAGCTTTTATGGTCGCCAGAAGCGCTTGACCGCTTCGTAGAGCTTAAGGCAAGAAAGACCTTTGAGGAGGCACGATCATGATTGCAAGAAGAACAAGCGAGGCCAGGTTCAAATGTCTTACCGTCGATGAATACCTGCAGGGCGGGTATGGGCTTGACAGAGAGTAGGCTGAAGAGCTTGCTGCGCAGGAGTGGAGTATTAGACAAGAAGTTGAGGGTGTGAAACTTCACCACGCCAGGCTTAAGGAGTCTAATCCAAGACATGGATTCGGTAAAAACGCAATCCTGATTAAAAGAGAAAGAAGATAAGAGTGAGGTTGTAGATGAGACAGCTGTTAAGTACGGGAGTTCTGCTTCTCCTCATTCTGGGAATTATTTACGTGTCATTTGACACTATTCAGGGAATTTTAGGAATTTATTAAAAATGAATGATGTAGTTAATCATCCTGAACATTATCAGGGCAAAGTTGAATGTATTGACTGTCTGGAGGCGGCTACCGAGGGCCTTAACGGCATCGAAGCTGTGTGTACTGCGAATGCGATTAAGTACATGTATCGCTGGAAAAGAAAAAACGGCAAGGAGGACCTGTTGAAGGCCCTGTGGTATATCAAACATTTAATCGAACATATAGACGGAGGTAGTGCCAATGCTTAAACAGAAGATCATCTATCAGCTTGACACAGGAGCCTACAAGCCTGTGAAGGCACATGAGTCAGACGCAGGCTTTGATCTCTTCGCAAGAGAAGACGTGGCGCTGAGCCCCGATAAAACCTTTAAAGTTGACACCGGTGTACACGTACTTATTCCTGAGGGATACGTGGGCTTGGTACTTCCGCGCTCATCTTACAACTGCGCCGGAGTGGCAACTCCTACCGGTGTGATTGATGCAGGTTACACCGGCTCTATATCAGTGGTTCTTGTATCTAAATACGATTTAAGGATCTTCGCCGGTAACCGCATCGCTCAGCTGGTCATTGTTCCACTCCCAGATGTGCATCTTGTGGAGGGCGACGTTACTGGAGTTAAGAGTGAACGCGGATTAGGCGGTTTTGGCAGTACTGGAGTGTAATTATGAATATTGATGAATTTGCTCTGAAAGGTGAAACATTTAAGCCATTAGTCGCTCCCTTTGAAAAGTATCTTGTTAGCGATTATGGCAGGGTTTGGAACTCAAAAACCAAGAAACCTGTAGCTTTAAGCAAATGCTATTTTTCAAATCACAGATCAAGAGGTTATCTAGCATGCATGCTGTATTCAGGAGGAGCTCAAAAACATGTATTTGTACATAGGTTAGTAGCATCTGTATTTTGCGAAAATCCGAATCCAGAGACACACACAATTGTTGATCATATTGATAATGATCCCAGAAACAATCTTGCAAGTAATCTGCGCTGGGTAACACCTCGTATCAATACCACAGAAGCTTTTAGTAACGAGTTGCAGAAATACACAAGATGGCTGATTCAAAAGACACAGGAAGGTTAAAGATGAAGCTTGAGTTAACAGAACAAACTGTTGATGTACTTAGGTACATCGTAGGTAATTACAAGTGGAATTATAAAGGCGGTCTTACACAACATGAGATTAAGGTTATGAATCATAGCATTTCTGAATTTAATAAAGCAGTTGAACTTGCAATGAAGGAAAAGAAAAATGGAATTTAAGAACTTAAATTTAGGATATTAGGAGTAATCATGCGATTAGTTTTAACCAGAGTAGAGGCTAAGATCTTGTACGCGTACTTGAAAGGCAAAAGGATTAGCTCTGTAAGAGAGTACATTGTTTTACAGGATATTATGTCACGATTAGAAGAGGTTACTAAGGATGAAACAAAAGACATTAACTGTTGAGCTGACTTCTGAAGAGCGTGACATTCTGCATAGTGCGCTGCTTAATCACAGGCTATTCATTGAAAGGCAGATGGATGACGAAAAAATGCACTCCGACTTCATAGAGTTTTATTTTAACCAGCACCAGCTCGTAGAGATAAAGGCTCTGGCTAAAAAGCTGAAATTGGAGAGTGTTTAAAGTGTTATTGGGTACATTAGTCGCATGCTGTTTAGCTGCAGTTTTTATCGCATTTTTGGATTCCGATGACGACAGTGGTTTGTTTTAACATTTGAGGTGATTATGTACGAGCTTATGGTCAAAATCGCGCTGACCTTCTCTGTAGTCAATCTTGTGATTTTGTGTTTTTTACTGACTAGGATGATCGACTACAGAGACAAAGCCTTCGCTGTGTACCACTTCTTAAGAAGTCACTGCACTGCTCTGGTTGAACTGGATAGATTTATCAACGGTGAGGTAAAAGATGAAAGCAAAGCCAACAAATAGCCTGGACAAGATCTATTACAGAGTTTTCTCAAGAAGGCGTATCGTGGAGAATCGCAAAGCTATTCTGCTAAATCCTCAAGATGGAAAGAATTTAACGGCTGAAGAGCTAGCTGACATTCTTTTCTATCTGGAGAAACTCAAAAACTTGCAGAAGAGAGATAAAGAAAAACAGCGGTGGAGGAAACTGTTTAATTCACCTTTAGCGGTATTCATCGCAGGCCTGTTCTTTGCGTTGGGTATTGCAGTGTGGTTTTGATTTGTTCGTAAAGATAGCCAGTGTTTTATAGAGGATAAAAAAATGAAGTTTAAGAATTTTGACATAGCTGATGTATTTGGACCTAACGACATTGATCAGGCAAAAGCCTATATAGGCAAAAAGGGATACTGTGCCGACCGTATAGAACAATTTGATGATTACATCGAAAATAAAGGGCATATTGATACATTATTTTCGATCGGTAAAAGTCGTAACAATTATCCTTTTATGACTGGCTGTTATTATTCCTACTTTTTACCATTAGAAAAAGTAAAGAAAACAGAGCCTACAGAGACAAAAGTTACTTACAGGTATCGACCTTTTAGAACTATAGCAGAAGTTGATGAACTTTTAGCTAAAGATAGTGTAAAGCATTATTGTTTCGTTGGCAGTGGTTTATATCTCAGATACAAGGCTAAACCTAATATTACTAAGCAGATTACAATCACAAATTTAGAAGTAGATACAAAAACTAATAGATTACTCTTTATAAATAGTTTTACTCCTAAATACCTGGTTAAGACTTTTGATATTAAGCTCGCTGGTGAATGGCATCCCTTTGGAGTGGAGGTAAAAGAAAATGATTAAGACTAAAACTATTATAGAAATTACAGAGGAACACAACAGGGAAGATTTAGACGAGGATTTTCAAAAAATGTCATTGAAAGATTTGCGAAATTATTGTTTAAACAATATTTCAGAGCATGAGAAGGAGATTAAAGCTGCCCTTGGTCCTCAAATCAAAGTTCATATAAAAGACGTTGAGGTCTCGGAGGAGTAAAGAATGAGCAAGTTAAGTGATACACACAATATTCAGCTAACTAACTTAGAAATTCTTGTGCTGGAATATATCTTAGAAGACTTAGACGTGGACTTAGAGCTTATCTTAAAAGATGGTAAAAAAATATCTTATTCAGATATTATTGATGGCTTCGTGCAAAAGCTAAAGGTATCAGAAAATGAACCGTAGGATTATTGATGAATTGATTGCAGCTAAGACAAAAGTAACTGTAATGATGAATGTTGATTATTTTAATGGTTTTAACAATGCTGGTTACAGCGGTACAGGGACAATCAAAAGAAGTGATGACTTAGGAATACTTTTTGAAAGCAAAGAAAAAAATATTTCTTTTATTCCGTACACAAGCATTATAGAACTCGAGGTTAAAAAATAATGAATAAGAAGTACCGACCATTTAAAACTTTTGATGAGTTTTACGATTTTACAGGAGCTCATTCCTATTTGAGGGAGATCTATATAGTTTTTAGAAATAAAAAGACCCATTGTGTTTATGATGAAGCAATATTTTCAATTTCTTATAACGAAAAAGACGAGTTATTAACAATAAATAGATTTTCAGTCCAAGAATTATTTGATAATTTTGAATTTTATAGCTTCGGTAAATGGGTGCCTTTTGGGGTGGAGGTTAAAGATGAGTGATAGTAGTAATAGTGAAGTTAGTTTTAAGCTATTTGCTTATAAAGGTATAGCTGGATGCGGACTAATAACTGTTCCAGAAGTTATAAATGATAGTGTCTATTCCTTTTGCGTAAGCAAAGACTGGAGATACTTTCAATTCCGTTGAAACTGAAAGAATGTGGATGAATAAATGAAAGATTTAACAATAGATTTTGGTTACGCCGCTGACCCAATTCCCAGACAGATAGAGGCTCAAGGTCTAAGAATAAGAAAAGGTGCTGAAATTAGGGTTGACGCTATTGAGTATTTTCGTCGGTCTCTTGCCGGAATGCTTGCATGTGGTCTACTAATCGTCGCTGAGCACAGTTGCCTTATTAAGCGTGCCCTAGACAAGCTTTATGTTTTAGTCGAGGAGAAAGAATGCTATTAACTAATTTATGCGAGGTACTCAACCGCAACGAAAGGATCTGCCTTTGGTATTCTGGCGAAGTCCGTTATCGTGGCAAATTCTCGGAGATACCACGCATTTTTCTAAGTTACCCTGTAGACCTGATAAAACCTGTAGATAATAAACTGCATATTTATTTGTTTTAAAGATGAAAATTGAATTATCTGAAGAGACAGCTGACTGCTTGCTCCAAGCGTTCAGAGATGCTGCTATAGAGAACCACTACTATATAGATAATCTCTGGGAGACTAATGACAGAAAACTTAGACTGGATAGAGCTCTCTACGAATTGCAGTACGCTCTAATTAACTTAAAAGACCAAAAATAACTCCTTGACGCTCCAATTTTTCTGCGCTATTATCGCCGATGTAGCTACAAGCTACCGTGCCTCAAAAACACGACGATACATAGCGCTGACTTGGCGACACACGTCAATCTCACCATATTTAATACACAGACTTAGGTTTGTTGTATCTGCTTTATGGTGGTGTGGTGTGAATATATTGAATAAGCACCGCTCGACTATGTACGAGTTTTTGAGCACCACCGACCCACTCAAAAAAGGGTTAAATCAAAAATATATACATAGGAGACATTATCATGTCTAACTCAAATCTAACTTCATATAATTTTCACAACTCAAATATCCGTGTAGAACAGAACGATAAAGGTGAAGTTTTCTTCTGTCTTGCTGATGTGTGCCGTAGTCTTGACCTTACTACACCAGCCCGTACCGCCGAGCAAATTAAAGAGGAATTTGGAGGGGGTGAGTTAAACTCATACCCTTTAAAAACAAACGGAGGTATACAGAATGTAACCTTCATCACCGAGCCTCAGCTCTACTTCGTAATGATGAGGTCACGCGCTAAGGTTGCTCGTGAGTTCAGGCAGTGGATTTGTAATGAGGTCCTGCCTTCAATAAGAAAGACTGGAGGATACACGCTGTCACAAAAAGACAAGGAGCTAAAAAAACTGAACGACAGGGTCAAAGAGCTTGCCGACGAGAAAAGAAAGCAAGAGTCTTCTCTCAACCTTACGATTATGTGCTTAAAGGATGAACTCAGGAAGACAGAGGCAGCTCGTGAGTTCGACAGGAAATGGCACGACAAAGAGAACAAGGAAGTCGGAGCTCGCTTTCTCGAGCAGGAGCGTGAGCATGAGCAGAAAATAAAAGTCCTGGAATGCAAGTACGGGCAGAAAATAACAGGTCTAAAGCTCGAAATCGAGCAACTGCATTTCCAGTATGACAAGGACACAGCCACACCGGCACAGCTGTATGAGGTGACTAAGATTGTATATAAGCGCGCTCAGGAGTTAGGCTGTGCGACCGCGCTGGTCTGGAGAAGAATTCACGAATCCTGCAAGGTGCCTTCCTATAAACAGCTGGCAGCCTGGCAGGCTAAAATAATCATCGATTCTAAACTGTCGGGGATCACACTTAAAAAGGTCCAGGTAAGAGACAAAAAGACCAGACTTCCTACCCTTACTCCCCAGCTGCGTGACACTCTTAACGAGCTTGCTGCGATGTCAACAGACGAGAAATTCCTGTACGATCTAATGGATGTGCGCGAGTTGCTGATTGGTATAGCCAGCGTGGCTACAGATTCGGAGAGAATTGAGAGCCTGCAGGCTACCATAACCCGACTACAGCAGTTCTTCACTGCGCATGGTCACGATTGCGTGGAGCTTGCAAACCTGAAAGAGCCAAAGGTTCTGCCCTTCGACCCTCAGGGGTACTTGTCTTAATCGTTTTAGTCTGATTCTCTAAACCGTGACCTATGGCTAATCACAACCCTACTTCCTAGGTTATACTTTTAGTCGATTTTTATTTTCTCCGGAGGTTTTATATGAGAGTTAACAAGGTTGAAAGAATAGCCCTTATGGGCGGGTTAATTGGTGCACTGCTTACCAATCCAAAAGGCGCGCTCGATAAGGCACTATCAAGAGCAAATGTTGATGGCTGGTATTGTCGTCAAATCCTGCCACACAGCACTTCAAACCTTTTCATGCTTATTCTATCCGCTATCTGCTTGTGCTTCACCCTTGGCCTGTGGACCTTTGGCGCCGGTTACCTGCTACTTCTTGAAAAGGATAGCGAATAACTTATTGACGACTTTTTATCCCTTGACCTGCAGGTCTCTTCGGAGTAACCTTGCCGGTATCACAGCCCCGAGAGTAGTCGCTGTCAAATATCAGGACAGTTCACCAAATCGGGGCTTTATAGTTTTAGCGCCTCTTCTGCTCTTTTCAAAAAACTTTCAGCGTCTTTACCCAGTCTGAGTATTCTTAAAAGTCCTTAAACGAAAAAGGCGTTCTGTATGAACGCCCTCTAAAACTATTCTTGTGTATTCGCGGGCTAGCCCTGGGTAGCCAGCTCAAGTTTTCTTATGTTTATAGCATCAGCAATACTTCTTACTACATTTTGAGAACCATTGATGAGTTTTATTCGTTTTATTAGATTCTCAAACCCGAGTTGCATTACTAATACACCAATACACTCATCGGCAAAAGAACCCGAAATTGTTTTAACGCCCTTAAGATCAATATTAACCAGTCCGTCTGAATTCTCACTTAGAACCTGTAATATTTCCTGCCTGTATGGGATAGCGTTTCTTCTGGAGGCCAAAGCACCATCAGGCAACACAACGGTTTTTATAACACGAGCCATAATGTTTTACCCCAATATTTCCTTTAGAATTGCATCGATATCAGAACCTGACGATTCATGGAGCTGATCTTTAATGTTTTGAATACTTAGTTTACAGTATATAACGACACCCTGCCAACGATTTTTTAATTTGGTATCGGAGACACCTTCCGCATTTATTGATTTTAAGCCGTTCCCAGATAAAATCGACAGATTTCCTTTTGTTTTTTGAACTAAATCTACAAGCTTATAGAGCCCAAGTCCTTCGTGGTGGTTTTCATCATCTTTTAAAGGTACTCCTCCGGAGAAAGGATTATAACAGCTGTCAGATGGGAGAAACTGAGCCCATTCGTCTTCACATCCTTTTGAGGTATGCCCTTTCTGGATGCTCCAGTTGATAGCATCTAAATCACTGTAGATCTCTTTTATGCCCGCGTCATTAAGAACCTTTTTGAACCCGTTTCCTATATCAGCAACGGCGAATCTTATTTCGTTTCCCGTAACTTGAGCAACGACGTATCCTAAAGCTTTACCGTGCGACCAGACATTATCGATAAGCTCGCCAATAACATCCGTAACAGAATAAGCATCCTCGCCACATCGTCTTTCAAGAATATTACTGATGGTTGTAGTCGCAATATCGGTCTGTGCTGGTGAAGATAATTCAATCAGTGGGCAATATGTTCTACCAACGGCCCACTGTTTATTTGATCTAGGCTCATTCCAAACGAGTCTGTAAAAGTCTATCGTATCTAAATAGGATGCTACATTATCATCAGAGGAAATTAGCTCTTTTGGAAGCCGGTTTTTCTTTATAAATGCGGCAAGCATTGCGGTGTCAAAAGGATTTACGAATGACAAATGTATCGCAGAATTATTATTTAAGGCTTCATATAATGAATCTAGCCTTAATTCAAGCTCGAACATATTTATATTTTTCTTTATTGGGTTAAGAGTCATAGCGGCAGTCATTTACATCGCTGGGTATCAAAATCTGGCAAGTTTTTATGGATACCAAGACACAGCGATGTAAATGACTTCACCACTAAGTTGATTATAAAACAAGCCTCTGAATAATTCAAAGGTCCCTTCCCTCGCAGGAGGGTACTAGGGGAACATCATATAATCATCAAGTTCAGGTTGTATTTGGCGGAGTTCAAATCCCCCTTTCGGAGTTGTCATTTTTAGGCAACTTGCATACAAAATTGCATACAATCGCAATCAATTCTATACAATTCAAGGCGTTAATTCTGTTTTAAAATCTCCTTCTTTCCGCAGTCGCCCCATTTTCACTGTTATTCGAATCCTCATAACGCAGTCACAAATCGCGTTGCGATCACATTAAACGTGTACTAAACTAAAATAAACCGAAATAAATTATCTTGCTATAAAGCTTTGTATGCAATTTGTATGCAACTCGAAAACTGACACCTAATTTGTCAGTGATCAAAAATTGCATACAAACTTTTCTGGAACTGATTATGCTTACAATTATTGAAGTTAGAGCTGCGCAGCCTAAAAATAAAACTTATCTGCTAAACGATGGCTCAGGACTATTTTTAAGGGTTGAGCCCAGTGGCGCAAAACGTTGGGTGCTAAACCGCTCAATCAAGGGGCAGCATGTATCGAAAGTTCTGGGTATGTTCCCTGAGATGAGTCTTAAAGATGCCCGTCTTGAGGCACAGAGGCTGTCTGTAGAGCTGCGAGCTCTAAAAGTTACAAAGGCGGTAGATTTTCTTTCCGTCTATAAGGAATGGCTCGCTTTAAAGAAGACACAGATTAAGAACTGGGTAGATATAGACAGACGCTTTAATAAATATCTGCTGCCAAGATTTAGCTCAGTAGCATTTAAAGAAATAACTCCTACAGCTCTTATTGAAGAACTGAAATCCGACCTTGGTCAGAGGGCAAAACTCGAAACTCTTAAGCGCATTTGTGGAGAACTTCGCAGTCTTGAAACATTCGCATATAACTCTGGACTTATTGATCAGCTTCGTTGGCAGAACCTTGCCGCCGTCTTTCCTTCGCCTGCCCGTAAAAGAAAGAACCGTCCGAGTGTCGGTTATTCAGAGCTCCCCGAGGTGCTCTGTAAGCTCAAAACCGAAGGCATAAAATCGCACACCACCTGGTATGTTCTGCTCTGTGGCTTTTATACTCTTTTGCGTCCTGGCGAGTACACAGCCATGCGCTGGGATTGGATAGACTTCAAAGATAAGACAATCACAGTTCCTGCAGAAGTTATGAAAATGAAACGTGAGCATGTTGTCCCAATGTCTCGACAGCTCATAGCGCTACTTGATGACCTTCCTCACACTTCCGGTTACGTTTTTCCGTCTCCTCAGCGCAACGGCGATCGCCCTGTCAGCACAAATTCCGCTTCGCAGTTCCTAAGACGCAACGGCTTTGCTGATGTGTTGGTACCTCACGGCATCAGGGCTATAGGCAGATCGTGGATGTTCGACAATCAGGTACCATTCGAGGTCGCTGAGCTGTGTCTCGCTCACTCGGTAGGATCTTCGACCGTACAGGCTTATGTGCGATCTGACAGACTTGAGGAACGTAGGGAGGTGATGCAGCGCTGGTGCGATTATGTGGAGTTGTGCTTAAGAGGTGGCGCGGATTTGCTGCTATAATGTTGCAAAAGCAATATTTAGAATTGTTAATAAAAGGATTGGTATGAGATTTAGCTGGCAGTTGGAGGATTTGATGAGTATTCTTAGCGAAGGCTGGAACGGCAACAGATTTTAAGACTATAACAGTAAATAGCCCCTTGCAAAGAGGGGCTATTCTTCCTATAAGTGCATGTGCTTTACTCTGTCATGCACCTCGGCCTTTTTGGCATCGTTGAACCTGTCCAGTGTTCCCACAAGATAGCCGGTAACACGTCTAATTCTCTCGAACTTAACTCCCCTGCCAACAATGCCGTTTTCATCTGCATGAAGTCTTGTATACATAATGCACCCCTAGTACTTTTTATCCCACGAATGGGAATATATGTCTTCAGGTAAATCGATCTCTTTAACAAAAGCCTGTTCACAGTGGTGTTGATTGTGAGCTAAGAAGTTAATTACCTTAACCATTATAGCCCATCTCTTTTTATCTCTGCATCGCCATGAACGAGCTGACAGTGTCTCATCAGGATAACCAGCTAGCAAAGTGTTAGCTAGCTGGTCAATAGATACAGCAAGATTATGAAAGTATCTACTCATTAGCAAAGTCCTTCATCTTAAATTCAAAGGTAATTGCTGCTAACTCTTCTTTAGTAGTACATGCATTGATTTGTGCTCTGTAAGCCCACTTCTGCTGATATAAGTACTGACCGCATAAAATGATTTCTTGCAATAAAATATTTAGTTGAGACAAAGTTAAACTGTGAGCTACATTTTGTGAATCCACATAGGCCACAGGTTCCTGACCTGCTGCGAGCAGGCCATTGAGGTTATTCTGCGAACGTAGATCGGCATTTGCTTTAAATCCTAGTGATGAGTTGATGATCATATCTTCATTTACAAGCCGATCATCAAACTGATGTCCAGCTGCTGTCAGCTCATCAAGTTTCTTTTCTTTTAGCTCATCTAATGTAGGCTCAGGTACTGGTGCTTTCTTAACTACAGTAATGTTGTTATCGTCATCTCGCTTAGTTTCGTATCCACTATCGTCAGTTACAAAAGTATCTACCAGGTTCTTTAGCTCATACTTGTGTTTTGATTGATCTTCATGAACAACAGTTACATTCTCAAGCTCTGCTGCTGTAGTAGGGATTAACTCGTAGCCCCATTGTTTTGTGCCTTTATTAAATACGTTCCAATAGCCTTTTTTAGCTTTAGGTTTGGTTAAAGTGCAATCTGCAGGTACTAGCCAACCACCTGCTAGAGGATCAGACATAACCATGGTCTCACCGATAAGATAACCGTTGCTATCAAACTGATATGCAGTTGTTGTTTTTGACATATTAAGGATCTCCTATGATCACTGATAAGAAAATTGAAAAATTAAAAGGTAAAGACAAGCGCTATACGGTTGCGCTCGGCGAAAGTTTGTATTTAAGAGTTCAAAGCTCTGGGCACAAGTCGTGGGTATTGCGTTACTCGTACTGTGGTCGAGTACGCGACCTAACTTTAGGTACATGGCCTGAACTTACAGTATTACAAGCAAAACAAGCAGCGCACCTAAAACGTGAAGAATTAAAATTAAAACCATCTGCAGGGTTAACACTGCGTGATGCTTACAAACTGTGGCAATCTAAGAAAAAAGGACATATCTCATCATACACAGAAGAGTGTCAGCGTATTGAGCTACATCTGATGTCTAAGCTTGGTAAGCTACAGCTTGAAGAGATAACCGCACCTATAGTATTTAATCTGCTACTCACTCTCCAAGACGAAGGTAAGTTGCCAACACTTAAAAGAGCCTTGATGAGATTAAATGAGATCTTAGAGTTGTCTGTTTGTGCAGGATTACTTGAACATAATCCCTGTAGAAAGCTAAGTAGAGCTTTTAGTCAGCATCAACCTGTTAACCGTGCTTTTATACCAGCTAATAGATTAAATGAATTGTTTGTTTTGCTTATTGGAATGCCAATGTGGTTTCATTGCTATGTCTTATTTGCAGTTTACTCAATGTTACGTCCTGTAGAGTGCTCATCTGTAAAATGGTCTTGGTTGAAAGATGATGTTCTTATTCTTCCATCGGATATTATGAAGAAACGCAGAGTTCATAGAGTTCCTATCTGCCCTGAAATGATAAAACTATTAAACTTTGCTAAAACGCTTAGAAAAAGACGTTCAGTGTATGTTTGGTGCTTTGGTCGAGGTAATACTCATATAAACAAGCAACACCTCTCTAAATGGCTTAACAGTACATCTCTTAACGGTAAACTTTGTCACCATGGTCTACGTGCTACAGGACGTACATGGTTACGAGATAACAATGTTCCTCATGAAGTTGCTGAAGATTGTTTAGCTCACCTTTCAGGATCTGCAACTGAAAGAGCTTACCTTAGAGGTGATTACCTAGAACAGCGCAAGCCAATAATGCAAAAATGGTGGAATTACATCTTTAATGAATATTGTGCGGTATGTGCTCACGATCTTTCTGCACAACAAGTTATATGTGCTGTGGGAGCATCAATTATCAATAATCATTAACTTGTGCTCAGCACTTTTATAAAAGCTACCAAAAATCACTTAAAAAATGAGCTTTGGTAGCTTTGTTTTATTACCTAATATTACAGGTATATTCACAACTCATAACCATTACCCATATTTGACTGGCCCCTTTTCTTCTGCCGGAACTAATGGTGTTGGCTTAGGGTATGCCGAAACAATTCCCGTCTTAAAGATAAAGATGGATGCAAGCGAAGGCTCTGCAATTTACGGTAAGTGTGAAACTGTACAACCAAGTTCACTAGTACTTAATTATGTAATTAAATATTAGAGATGATGGTTGTACGGTTGAGGCATTACCGTACACGGATGAGCTCTTATTAGCATCAAATCCTAGATAAGGAATGCCATAGTCAATGGTACCGCCTGGTAATTGCCCTGGCCTAAATGTATCCGCATATAAAGCACCTTCTTGAACTAAAACACTTAAAGTTGCTGACCAAATAATTCCAAATTTACCAGTAATATTAGGACCTAATATTACAGGCAATTTGTCTTTAGTAACAGGAAGTAGTAGCTGTTCAGGCTCATTTTATTACATCTCATCAACAAATAGTCGTATCAGTGCGAGCGTAGTTGCTAACGCAAATAATGACATAGGTTTTTCAGCCTCCAAATCAACATCAATTTACGGAAATAGCACTACAGTACAACCAAGTTCACTAGTACTTAATTATGTAATTAAATACTAAAGATCGTGGCTGAACTGTTGAATCAGTATGATAAATTTGATTTGAATTTTTGGCGTTAAAATCAATTGCAAGCAATTCGTAAGCTTCTGGGTTATGACCAGATACCATTGATGCTTTATTGCTCATTTTTGAGTCTTTAAGTGCTCCTGTGCTAACTACTCCAGCACCCCAACAATAGCAATAAGCACTAGTACCAATGATATTAGGTCCTAATATTACAGGTAAATTTGGCAGATTATGGTCAGAAACACCAAACACTTTTGTGCAAGAAGGTGCTCTATATACCGATAAAGTGATGGCTGCTACACTTGTAGGTGGTGGAGCCACTGATGGCATTACTTATCTACAATTTGACGCTTCACGTAGCAGCTCTATATATAGTAATAGTGTTGCTACTGTTCAACCATCTTCTTTAATATTTAATTATGTAATTAAGTATTAATGACAAAGGCTGAACGGTTGTACTGTTGCCATAGATTGATGATGAAAGAGAAGCTATAAAACTCAAATCAAATTCTGTATCGCCACTACCGCTAATAATGTCACTAGATAATTTTTTAACGTTACCTGCTGTAAATGCTCCAGATGTATAAGAAGATACAGACCAAGCTTCACTAGTAGGAGACATTAAACTTTTTACACTACCAATAATATTAGGTCCTAATATTACTGGTAAATTTGGAATTATTTGGTCAGCAACTTTAAGTGTTTTAGTTCAAGAAGGTGCTTTATATGCGGATACATTTAGGCCAGGGCAATTACCAGGCGGTACCATTGACTATGGCATTCCTTATCTAGGATTTGATGCTAATAAGAGCTCATCCGTGTACGGTAATGCCTCAACCGTACAACCATCATCTCTAATATTTAATTACATAATTAAGTACTAGTGAACTTGGTTGTACAGTTTCACACTTACCGTAAATTGCAGAGCCTTCGCTTGCATCCATCTTTATCTTTAAGACGGGAATTGTTTCGGCATACCCTAAGCCAACACCATTAGTTCCGGCAGAAGAAAAGGGGCCAGTCAAATATGGGTAATGGTTATGAGTTGTGAATATACCTGTAATATTAGGTAATCCAGCTTCAACAGCTGTACCAACACTATAAGTACCACCCGCACCTTCAGCAAATCTGTCTCTCATGTCTGGCAAATTAAAAGTAGTTGCACCATCACCAGCACCATATAGGGTACCAATTGCAGCAAATAGTTTTGCATAGGTAGTTCTTGAGATTGCAGCACCGTTACACAGTAAAAAAACCTTCAGGTACGGT
>CYGL01000066.1_pt1 | contig 51282 bp, 48 predicted proteins | sample 485531 | NCBI WGS metagenome assembly CYGL01 (sample SAMEA3497897, study PRJEB9818) | human gut metagenome | reverse complement strand
CTGTCATCTCTTATCTTTATGCAGAATACTGATAGAATTCATGGTGCAGGAATTGGTTTGTACTTAGATGACCATAAAGATATGAAATTCTCTATGGGTAATTTTAAAGAAAAAATGCAGAATAATGAAGAGTTCTTTAATACTTTTACCGCAGCATATATTGAAGAGCTTAAAAAGATTCCAGAAGCAAATGTAAATCCAACTACAATCGCTAATAATAAAATCAATGAAAAAGTAATGAATCTCTTAAACGTATAATAAATATATATTATAGTATTGAAGTTACTTTAATAGATTTTATTATTAGAAAAGGAGAAGAAACATGGCAAATAATTTGGATTTAAATAGTACTGCTAATGAAATTGAAAAGAATTTACCATCGCGTGAGTATACGCTAGGTAAAGGTTTATTACAACCGTTTAATGATACTAATTCTGGTTCCAGAAAGATTATGCAAGGAATTCAGAAAGAACAATCTATTCAATTATGTAAAGCTGAAACGCCGATTATTATGACTGGTTATGAAAATAAATTTGCATATTTATCTTCTAACTATGTTAAAACAGATGCCCAGTATAAACTGATTGATAAGATTTATAAGTATGCGAATAAATATTATGCGTTATTGTACGATGTTGAACATAAAATGCTCCATTGTGTAGAAAGAGTTACTTATGAATATCGTACAGAGATTTATGGTATTAATATAAACAATGATGGATTAGATGGTTTCAATAAAGGAGATACGATTCCTAAAGGAACTACATTGGTTAAATCTGATTCATTTGATGAAGAAGATAATAAGACTGATGGTATTAATCTTACTACTGTTTATATGGCATTAGGACTGACTACAGAAGACCCTATTGTAATTAGTCAGAGTGCAGCTAATAGGTTTAAATCTCCATTGTTTAATGAGATTGAAATCGTAATTAATGAAAACGATATCCCATTGAATATGTATGGAGATGATACCTATTATAAGGCTTTCCCAAATATCGGAGAGAAGATTAAAGATTCTATTGTATGTGCTATCAGAAGAGAAAGAAAAGATGATGAAGCTCTTTATAGTCAATCTAAAGAAAGACTTAAACAGCTAATGATTTCTGATACCACATATATCTCTGATGGGGAAATTGTTGATATTGATGTATATTGCAATAACCCAGATAAACTAGAAGATATGTATTATCAGCAGCTTAAAGAGTATTATGATAAGAATATTGATTTCTGTATTAAGCTCTATAAAGCAGTTGATAAATTCTTAGATAGTCATCCTGGGGTTAAAATGACCTATGATATGCAATCTGTATATCGTAAGTGCAGAGATACAGCTAATGGTATCCCATATATCAAAGACAAAGTATTCAATAATATCATTCTGAGAATTATCACTAGAGAGAATAAAGTACTGCGTAAAGGTGATAAGATTACAGATAGATACGGTGGTAAAGGTGTTATTTCTGCTATCTTACCAGACGATCAAATGCCATTATTTTATAGAAATGGTAATTGGTATCCAGTAGATGCAATTTATAACTCTTCTACTATTATCAACAGACTTAATCCAGGTCAGTCGTTTGAAACCGAACTGACTTGGATTGGTTCTAAACTTCTTGAAGCTATTGGTACGTATTGGTATCCTGCCAAGAATGATGATATGATGAATGGCATGTCTTATCTTAATAGGTCTGCTATTATTAATGATGCTGAACAAACTATACTTAAATATCTCTCTTTGATTAATATAGATTATGCTACAGATTTTCATAGAATCATTATGTCTACTCCTATTGAGGTAAGAGTTGAAGATATGGATTATCTCATAGAAAGCGGAAATATCCCTGTAGTAATTACTCCAATGAAAAATGAGATGACATTAGAGATTCTTAAGAATATCTATAATACATTCCCATGGATTAAAGAAGAGTATCTGTACGTTAATCAGAAAGATTCTAACGGTAATATTAGAAAAATTAGAACTAATAGACCATTAGTAGTTGGTAAGAAATATATCTACCGTCTAAAACAATTAGCTGAAGAAAAGTTCTCTGCTGTATCATTGGCATCTACCAATATTAGAGGAGAGAATACTAAGACTAAAGCTAATAAAATGCATATTTCTCCAATAGCTAAAACTCCAGTTAGAATTGGTGGTATGGAAGCATCTGAGTTAATGCAGTTACCAGAATGCCAGTTTACTGTAGAAGCTCTCATGATGTTGTCTACTGCTCCAACAGCTAGACGAATGATGAAACAATTATTGATTGGTGATCCATTCGATAGAAATATTGTATTGGATGAAAATGCTAGATCTAGAAATGTAGAAATAGCTAATGCATATTTAAAGTGCTTAGGTCTTAAATTGGAATTCAAAAAAGTTCCTAAGAAACTTAGAGTTCCAATTTTAAGAAAAAACATTATCTCTAGAGTTAAACCAGATTCGTACAGGCAGGTTATCACTAAATTACCTGTTAAAGTTACTGGTGAAGGTTATAACAAAGCTAGAGCTATGCTAATAGATATGTATGATAATAGCACTGATATTAAAGTATTAGGAAATCCTGAAGTATCCAAAGAAGAAAAAATTAATAATGCTATTAATTCTCTTCTTAAGATTTCAAATACAGATGAACAACTCATTGAAAACGTAAAGTTAGTAAAGACGTTTGAAAAAAGACGTATTCCAATACTTAGAAAAGTAATTAAAAGTGTAACGGAGAAAAAGTAAATGAAAACTATAAACAATGATTTATCTAAAAGGTTATATCTTATCAAAGATAATCTTATTGAAGGTAGTAATATTATCAATGGCAATGATATAGTAGATATGAATAATCTTGCTATAGAGTTCATCAATGCTAATGAAGTATCTGATACATTAAAGCAAGATATCTATACTACATTAGTAATTTCAAATATTTTATATAATAATACTACTAAAGAAATACTTCCATTAGAAGATGGTGTGTATGATTTGGTAGTAGCTAAATACAATAATTTGTTTAATGGAGAAGCACCAGTAGGTGCTCCTCCTACTAAACCGATTACTATTGCTAGTGGTAATGGTGCTAATCCAGTTAGTGTAACTGGGAATAATAGAGTGGTTATTGCTAGAATTGATAAAACTAATAAGCAGTATATTAGCAATATCATGAATAATAATCTTCCATTCAATAGAATGGATTATTATAGAGATACTTCTAATGCAACCGAAGTGTCTAAGATTACTAGAAATATTCCTGCTAAATTTCCAGAATTAGTAGGCACTCTTCATAAGTGTAAATTTGTTTCTCTTAGAGATGCTATGGCAGTAGGAGTACAAGATGATGATTTCTCTGTTATGGTATTTGATAGAGACTTTTTAGCACCTACATTTAAAACTGCTGAGCAATGTGCTTTTAACGACCATATCCCTGTAGAAATGATTGCAGAATTAAAATATGATGGTATGTCGGTAGAAGCAGAGATTGAGAATGATACCATTATTTCTGCTAATAGTAGAGGAGATACTGCTAATAATATTGCAACAGATTTAACCGAAATCTTTGGTGGTAAGAAATTCCATAGAGCTAAAGATTATAAAAAATTCTTTGGTGGTAGAGAAACCACTAGATTTGGGATGAAATTTGAAGCTATTATTACATATTCTGATTTAGCTATTTTAGCTGATAAATATGGTATTACTTATAAGAATCCTAGAGTAGCAGTATCTGGTATTATCTCTTCTAAGAATGCTAGAATGTTTAGGGATTTTATTACGTTAGTTCCTATTAAAACTAGTGGACTGCAATTTAACAAAACATCAGATGAAATTAATTTTATGAATGCTTATTATTCTTCTGGTGTTACTATGAGATATGCGATGCTGCATGGTGACTTCTATCAAATATTATCTCAAGTGCAAAGATTTACTAATGAAGCAGAATATGCTAGACCATATATGAATTTTGCATATGATGGTGTAGTAATCTCTTATACGCATCCTGCTCTTAAGACTATATTTGGTAGAAAGAATAGTATTGACTTATGGTCTATGGCTATTAAGTTTAATGCTAGTTCTAAAAATGCATATTTCTTAGGATATACTTATACAGTAGGGCAAGATGGAAGAATTACTCCGATGGCTCACTTCACACCAGTAGAGTTCTTTGGGACTATTCATGATAAAACTACTATTCATAGTTTCAAAAGATTTAATCAGTTAGATCTAAGAAAAGGTGATATTGTAAATATCACATATATGAATGATGTAATTTGTTATCTAACTAAACCAGAGAATTCTTATAATGCAATTAGAGAGCGAACTGTTCCTTCTATTGAATTCCCTTCGTATTGTCCATATTGTGGAAGTCCAATAGTATATTCTAATACAGGAGATACTGCATGGTGTTCTAATCCTAATTGCAGCGAAAGAGTTCTAAACAAAGTTGTTAATATGCTTAAGAAATTGAATATTAAAGACTTTGGTGAATCCTATATTAGAAAATTAGGTGTTACCAACCTTACTGAACTGCTAAATTTATCTAGAAAAGATATCTTAGATAGAATTGGTAGTGATGTAATGACAGATAAATTGTTAGAAAGAATGAATGAGATTAAAACTAAGAATTGGTATGATTATCAGATTATTGGTGCTATTGGATTTACATCTATTAGTGCTAGTAGATGGAAACTTATTTTGACTCAGATTCCTTTAGAAACTATAGTACATGGAACACCTGTAGGAGATACTGATAGTAACCTGTATAATATGATTAGATGTATTAAAGGTATTGGTAATGTGATTGCACGTACTATAGTAGATGAAAGAAAAGACCTTTTAGTAGATTTGAATACTATTGAGCAAATGCCAAATATAGTCAGGTCTTATGGGGTAAAACAAGACAATGGTATCCAAATTAGATTTAGCGGTGTTAGAGATGCTAGATTAGAAGAGCAGCTTAAAAATGCAGGTTATGATTGTGATTCTAAAAAAGGTGTTACTAATAAAACTAATATCTTGATTGTACCATATCTTGGGTTTGCATCTTCTAAAGTTACTAAGGCTATGCAGCATAATATTCGTATTATCCCTATATCGGATGCCGAATCAATGCTATTGAGTAATAATTAAAATTTAAAACATCTTAAACGTTATTATAATGATATATTATAATCATGATGATAACAAAAGGTTATTATCGTGGTTATATTTATATCATTTTTATAAGTTATTTTAAGGAGGAAGTAATTATGTTCGCTGAAAATTCTGGATTTGAAACCCGTATGGTGAAAGTAATGCGTGATATGGCTTGTGAATGGGATTCTTTTGATAGTATCCCAGTAACAACAAGTATGTTTGAATCTATTACTCAGTATCTTAAGAGCCTTAAGGATGAGGATAAAGAAAATCATACACTTGTACTTAGAAATGATTTTAAAGACAAAGATTCTGCTATTATCTTTTCAGCATCTTTGCTGAAGAGTGAAGGTAAAGATGGTAATGCATATGCATTGCAGTTTAGTTTTGATCCTAATGATATTCCGAAAGATTCTAAAATCACCGATATTGCAAGTGAAGAATCTTTTGAATATATTGATAATGCAATGAATTCTAATAAGCATCACGCCTATAATTTTAACGTAGAAGCTGGCGGAGCTTATAATATGTTTTCTGTTATTAGAGGTATGGTAATTACTCTAAAAGAATTTGGCAGAGATGCTTTGGTAAGTACCAGTGATGATCATGATATTGAATTCAAAGATTATTTCATTCTCACTGCATCGGTATCAGATGATGGTAAAGTAACTCTTAAATTTACACCATCTGAACTGCTTAAACAGATTATCAAAGAAGACTCTGGAATTGAAGATAAAGATAAAAAAGTAGACGAAAAACCAGTTGCATTTGTAGCATAAGTTTTAAAATAATTTAAATTTTAAAAGGGATACGTCATCGTATCCCTTTTAATTTTTTATCTAAATATGCAAAGGGTGTATTATTATGAATCTTGACTTTAAGAAGATTGTAATTGATGGCAAGAATATGAGTGTTGTATCTATAGACGAATTCAATAGAATGTATAAGAACAAATCTTTAGATACTGATATTGCAGTTGAATTTAATGATGATTATGTATTACCATATTCAAAGCATATTAAAACAACTCCATGCGCTATACCTGGGGATTTGTTTGTTAGAGGGGTTTTACCAACTACAGAAGAAGATAAAGAAAAATACTCTACTAAACGAGTTGTAAACTTTAGTTCTTCTAGTTCGTTTAAAGATGTTTTGAATAATGTATATAAGATCAAAGAAGAGAAGAATGCTGGATTAACCATCGTTAATGACTGCCTTCATCTGGATATCTACGAAGAAGATACCCCTGAGCTTAGAATTATTAAGCAGGCTATTAATGATAAGCATATTGATCCAGATTCTTATAAGAATAAATTCCCATCATCTTCTGACTTCAATAATGATATGAGAGCATTGAAGTCTTCCAGCAATCATAGTATTAGTTTCTTTAAAGCAAAAAGAATTCTTAATAGCTTTGATATTGATGGGGAATTTATTATTAGAGATAAAAAAGATGCAGTTAATCCAATAGGTAAAGAATATAGTATTAAACTCACTGAGGAGGAATAATATGAGTATTAAAAGATTTATACATGACTATGTACAAAATCATGTAGATGATTTTAATGACCAATTATTTCTAAGATCCGATGAAGCAATTATTGATCAATTAGAAAAAATTATTATTTCTATTCAAACTCATGGTTTATTTACAATTAGAGTTAAAGGATTTACTGTAGTAGATAATTATGATGATATTCAGATTATCTTAAGAAAGCATTATGAAAGAGTACTTAAGGGTAGTAAGAAAGCTGCTGATGATAACAGGTTCAATTATATTGATCTGCAAGAATCTAAGATTAAACTTTTAATCGTTCATTATGAAACTTCATATAAGAATGAAAGAGAAAACTTAGATGTAATCATCGAAGTACCAAGAGTAGTAAATAAGTTCTATTTCTTCTTAAAAGGAAATTATTATTCTCCAATGTATCAGATTGTGGATGCGTCTACTTATAATAATTCTTCTTCTAAAAAGAATAGTAAGAAAGCTACCATTACCCTTAAAACTAATTTCCAACCAATTAGAATTACTAGATTTGAAGTTCCTGTTGGTGATACTGATGGGAATAAGTATTCATTCACTAGTTTTTCTTGTTTTGCATTTAATAAATCCGTACCAGCTATAGTTTATCTATTTGCTAAGTATGGTGTAGTTAAAGCATTACGGAACTTGGGATTAGCTAATTATCTATTTATATCTCCAGACAATCAGTCTAATGAAGATATTTGTTCATTTTGCAGTAGCAAGAATGATAAAATCTTTATTAATGTAAATAGATATTTTATGAATAATCCTATTATGCAGCATGCTGTAGTTACTTTATTGAATATGATTAATTCATCTATGAATTTCAATGATCTATATAATACAGATATTTGGATTGAAAGATTAGGTGGAGGATTTGTAACTCAAAATAAACTACAAAAAGGTCTTACTATTCTTAAATCTTTTGAATCTACCTTGGATATTAATATCCAAGAACAGATTTATCTTCCATGGAAGTATAAGAAAGATATGTTTGTTCTACTTCAATGGTTATTATGTGAATTCAATAATCTTAAAATGAAAGATACAATGAATATCACTACTAAGAAAGTAAGATGTGCTGAATATATTGCAGCTATATATGCAAAGAAACTTACTACTAATATTCATAGACTTAGTAATAAAGGTAAGAAAATTAATCTGAAAGAAATTGAAAGAACTATCAATATCAAACCAGATTGGTTAATTGTAGAGATTACTAAATCACAATTAGTAGGATTTAGAAATATCGTAAATGATATGGATGCATTTTTAGCAACTAAGTTTACATATAAAGGTATTTCTGGTGTAGGTGATACTAATGGCTCTAACGGCTCTAGATCTATTCCAAACCAGTTTAGACTGTTAGATATCTCCAATATGGGTATTCTTGATCCAGATGCATCTTCACCATCTGACCCAGGTGTAAATGGTTCTATTATCCCATTTCTTAAGTTAAACACTAATGGTTATTTATCTGATACCAAGGAACCTATTACTTATGAACAAGAACTAAAAGCACTGTCTGATGAATATAAGAAAATCAAAGGACTTAGAGAAGTAATAGAGTTTAAACATAATGTATTAGATGACAATAATGTAACCACAGAAGATGTAGATATTGCTAACCAAACTGAATTGGTAGCAAATCATGTTACAGAAGCACTCGGTGGTATTATGGAAACCAATGATCAGATTATTAAAAAACATCTGGATTCATTAACTGGTTTGCCAATAGCGGAAGGAAGTGACATATTGAAATATGACGAATAATATATATTATAGAGTTTTCATCTTCTCTCAAACTCAGCATGATAAAATCATTGAGATTGAGAAATCAAGAGGAACCGTAGAACCTAGATTCGGTACTGTAATAGTACGTGGATCTCCTAAAGTATATACTGCTATTTTAGTAAGTAGAGATAATATTAGATATCCTGATTCTAAAGTTCTTATAGAAGGGGATGTCCGTAATATTAAATTTACTAAAGGAAGTCTTGGTATTTAATATGGAACAGAAACTTCGTAAAGTAATTACTAGAGTCATTCAACCTGGTATTTGTCCTAAATGTGGGTCTACAATGGCTCTATTGATTGCTCAATATAAAGCTTGTAAAATCTCCCCTAGGGGATGGATTCAAGCTGTACTGGATAAACAATCTAAATACACTTGTGTATGCCAGAATTGTGGTCACACAGAAGATATGAAGATTACGGTTAAAGGCCTATTACCTATTGGATTCAATGAAGAAGAAGATAATAGACCTAAACTGTTATCTGATGAAAATAATCCTATTAGTGATAAATTCTAAAGGAGAAGTATTATGTCTAACTCTCAGGTATACGTAGCTAAAGGCAAATCTCCATGGTATAGCAGTTACTGGGATAATTGCCATGTAATCAATATAGATGGACACACATCTGGTAAGGCTATAGTTACATGTGATGGCAATATAACTAGCACAAAGGTTATGTTTGCTGTGTGTCGTGATCTTACCTCAATCGATTTGTCTAGTTTTGATACTTCTGAGGTAACTAATATGGGTCATATGTTTGCAGAATGCTGGGAGCTTACTACATTAGACTTATCTAATTTTAATACTTCTAAAGTAACTGACATGAGGTGGATGTTTAATAACTGCTGTAATCTTACAACTTTAGACTTACCTAGCTTCGATACATCTAAAGTAAAACATATGTGTGCTATGTTTTGGGGCTGTATTAGTCTTACTACTATTAAAGGTGTTATAGATATGAAGTCTTGTGAATATTGTGACAATATGTTTGCTGATTGCCGTAAACTTAGAGATGTTAAGATTAAGAACCCACCATCAGATTTTGAAAGACATAGTGGTTTAACTAAATCTCAGTACACCATAGTTTCTTAAAAGTATATTTTAGTAAAGGAGAAGTATTATGTCTAAAAAGCAGGTATATATAGCCAAAGGTAATGCTCCATGGTTTACTGATAGTAATTATTATTGGATGCCATGGGTTGATGAGGATAAAATTATTAACGTGGATGAATCTGTATCTGGTCAAGCTACAGTTACATGTAAAGATGCGACTGATATGGGCAATATGTTTAATGAATGCCATTGTATTACTTCATTGGATTTGTCTAATTTTAATACATCCGAAGTAACTAATATGAGGAATATGTTTGCCTATTGCTACAATCTTGCATCATTAGACTTATCTAACTTTGATACTTCTAAAGTAAAAGATATGTTTAATATGTTTTATCAGTGTTCTTCTCTTACTTCATTAGATTTATCTAGTTTTGATACGTCTAAAGTAACTGATATGAGCTTTATGCTCGGTGGCTGTTCTAAACTTACTTCATTAGATTTATCCAACTTCAATACTTCTAATGTAAGAGATATGGGTCTTATGTTTAGTAAGTGTACTAGTCTTGCTTCATTGGATGTAACTAACTTTGATACATCTAAAGTAGAAGACATGGGTTATATGTTCTATAACTGTTCTAAACTCACCTCACTAGATTTATCCAACTTTGATACTTCTAATGTAGAAAATATGTTAAGCATATTTGATGGTTGTTCTAACCTTACTACTATCAAAGGCGTTATAGATATGAAGTCATGCAAATGGTATAGTGATATGTTTATGAATTGTACTAAGCTTAAAGGTGTTAAGATCAAGAATCCACCTGACAAATTTGAAAAGTATAGTAGGCTTTCTAAATCTCAGTATACCATAGTAGATGATGAGTATGATCACAAATTGGCATTTTTATCTACAGGTAGTGCTCCATGGTACAGTAAGATTTGGGCTGATGAATCTCATGTAATTGATATACGGGAATTTGAATCAGGTCAAGCTAATGTTATAATCGATGATAAAATAACAAATATGGAGTATATGTTCCATCATTGTAGTGGACTTACTTCATTAGATTTATTTACCTACTTTAATACGTCTAAAGTAACTAATATGGGTAGTATGTTTAATAGTTGTCGTAGTCTTACTACATTAGATTTATCTGGCTTTAATACATCTAAAGTAACCGATATGAGCTTTATGTTCTTTAATTGCCATGGTCTTACGTCATTAGATTTATCTAGTTTTAATACGTCTAATGTAGATGATATGGAGTGTATGTTCGGTGATTGTACTAGTCTTACTACATTGGATTTATCTAACTTTGATACTTCTAAAGTAAAAAATATGTCTTATATGTTTAAAAACTGCTACAATCTTACTACTATTAAAGGTATCATTGATATGAAATCTTGCAAATGGTGTACCGATATGTTTAAGAATTGTCCTAAACTTAAGGATGTTAAGATTAAGAATCCGCCTACTAGCTTTAATGAACATTGGACTGGATTATCTTCTTCACAGTATACTATTGTAGATGATGAATCTGATTCTTTGAAAAGGAGAAATAATATGTTTAGAACTACTGGCATCGAACCAATTATTGATATTTATAGAGCACCTGGTTCTTCTGCGGAGAAAATTAGTATTAATTATATCCCAGCAGATGCTAATAATGATGCGCCTAAGTATGATAAAGCTACACAAGAATTTGATGAAGAAAAAGAAAAAGATAATAAAGAAACAATGAGCGATTTCAGCAAAGCTGTAAAAGAGTTATCTAATAAACTGAATGAGATTGTAAATAAAAATATTGACGAATCTTCGCCAAAAGAAGAAGAAGTTTCAAAAGAAACTAAAGCAGAGAATCATAAGTCTACTAATGAAGAAAAGGTACAGAAAACTATTAATAAACAAAGACCGAATAGTAATAAATATAATAAGATGTATTATATTCTTACGGAATTTATTTATGAAAGAGACTTTATCCCTGCTTTCCTTTGGTTTATGGAGCATGCATACAATAATGTATTAATTGCTCATCAGCATAAGAGACGCTCTTATAAGATCTATAAAGAAATTGTTAAGGGCGGAAATCTTATTGGTAAATGCAATATTAGCGAATCCAATAATGAGCATTGCTATTTTGTTTTAGATGGGTCTAATAGATCCCTTAATGACTACAACTATAATAGACAGAGAAAAGCAGCTAAGCTCTTAGCAAAATACATTATTGCAAGCAATACTGTACCATACGTACTTAACCTTAAATATTATCTTGAAAACTTTGGTGATCCCTATTCTAATTATGTGCCTACTGGTACAGCAAGCGTTATGAAACGTACTTTTACTGATGTATATGTAGAGACCCTTGAAAAGGTATGCTTTGGTAAAGACTTCTAAAAAAAGGTAATAATAGAGTAGCACATATGTGCTACTCTATTATTTTTTGCTATTTATTTTTTAGAACTTTATAGTAATTTTTAATCGGTTTTAAAGAAAGGAGAATATTTTATAAATGAAACCATATTCTTCACAATTAGTAGAGTCATTGCAAAATTGGAAAAAGTTAGGAACAGATAATATTAGTAGGTTAAACAAAGCATTAGAATTATATTCTAATGCTATTCCTGTTACTGAATCTGAGTATTTACAACAACCTAAAAGTTTATTAGAGCAAATGATAGTAGCTATTATAGCTACTGATAATATTTCTTTCGATAAATTAAAAAAATGTATTTACGATAATGTTACGGATGAAAAAGCTAAAGAAGATTTAACTAAAGTTTCTCATGACGAAATAGATTTAAAAAGAGTTAGAGCTAATCATGAGATTATTAATAAGAGATTTAATATAAAATCTATATTTTCAATGAATGTAACAAATAATACTGATATAAATCCTATACGTATATTAATAGGTAGTGAATTCCCTCAACTTGGTATGATTGAGATTTGTAAGCTATTAGATACATATTCATTATCTATACAAGATAAATTTGCATTAATGGTAGAAGAATTAGCATATGATTATAATACTTATACTTGTTTAGAAGATAAAGAGCTAGTATATATAATTCCTACTGTACATTCATACTTATTTAGTACTTATCCTCCGTCTCATACAACTGAAGATATAGTTGCTAAAGTATTAGATTCTATTGCACAAAGAGTATATAATTCTGTATTCATACAAAAGCTTAATGATATTATTGGTAATAATCAGATTAGTAATCGTATAAAGCAATCAGATGTGTTTGATAAAATAGCAGAGTTTGAGGTATCGCCTTCTAATACTGGTGATTCTGCATGTATAGATAAAGTAGTAGACCTATTCTCTGATATTGCTGATTCAATTTCTAATTTACAAGAGTTATCTGATATGACTAAAATAGTATTACCACTTTATTATCAGTATTTTGCAGTATCAAATTATTCTAATAATAAAGATGATATGATAAGAGTATTATATACATATATAGATACTATTTATAAAAAATTCTGTGAAGAATTCCATAATGGATATATTAAAAAATATATGATATAGTTAATGATTTCTTAGCTAAAGCTTCAATGATTCCGCAAAATAGTGAATCTTATCAAATTATGATTGAAGCTATAAAAGATATTAAAGAAATGCTTAGCAAAAGCATTGAATATTATGATGCTAAAAAAGTTTATAATCTAAAAGGTGAACCGTATGATGTAAATGATAACCCTACTGGTATATTTACTGATTATGATAATGCTTTATTGGATGATATAGAAGAAGCATGCTCTATATTCCAATCTAATGTATTAGAAGAATCCACTATATCTGCATTTACTGATAAAGAGTTATTAATAAAAGCAGATAGAGATCTATTGGATTATATTGAAGAGTCTTATGAAAAGCATTATCCTCTTATAGATAAATCTAAATTATTATTATCTTTAAATGAAGCAGTTAAAGAAATTAGAAAAGATACAGCTACTCCAGATAATGTATCTAAAATTTCTAATTTAAAAGAAATTATAAATAAAGTAAAAAATTATCATGATGAAAATCAAGATAGCATGAGAGATGATGATGAAACGGATGAAAAAGTATTATCCGCTAATATTATCCCTATCAAAGATTATAATCAAGATAAAATGAGAACTTACACTATTGATAAAATATCCAAGTATTATAATGAAGATACTATTTTAGCTAATAATATAGCTAAAGAAGCTATGCATGAAATGAAACTTTCATCTTATGTAACTTTAGGTTTAGATAGACTAAAGAAAACTGCTTCTACATTAATGGATGCTCAAAAAACAGCTTGGAATAATATTGATAGATTTGCCGATACTATAGAGAAGATTAATACTGAAGAAGATAAAAGAGAAGCTAGAATGCAAGTAGTTAAGAATAGCTTCTTGCCATCAATGTCTAGATGTATTAAATCCATTATAATAGCTGGTGGTTTATCAGTATTAGTTCACCCTTTTGTAGGATTATTGTCTTTAGTGGTTAGATTTGTAAATTCAAAGAGAGCTGCTAAAGAAGAAAGACAAGCTGTTGCTGATGAATTAGAAGTAGAATTAGAAATGATTGATAGAAGAATCAGAGATGCTGAAGATAGTAAAGATTATAAGAAAGAAAGAAAGTTAAGATTATTAAAGAGAAAGCTAATTACTTATTTAGCTAAAGTAGCTGTAAATAGCAAGACTAAGTGGAATGATGAAATTATGTTTAAGAAAGATATTGATGATGCTGGATCAGAATTGGGGTTGAGACATGATGATTAATATTTATAATGAAGAAAAATTATCTACTAAAGATAGAAAAGAACTACCAGCATCTATTTACGGATTACCATCTGAAAAGAAATATCCATTAAACGATGCTAACCATGTACGTTCTGCTATGGCTTATTTTAATCATTGTGATAAAAATAAGAAAAAAGAATTAGCTAGAAATATAATGAAAGCTGCTAAGAAATTTAATGTTGAAGTAAGCGAAGATTCTGAAGTATATAAAACATTAAATGAATCTTACTATGGTGATTTTAATGATAATATAAATGTAATCTTAGAAGCTGATAAAAAGAAAGATGAAGAACCAACTGAAGTAGTAGATACTGCTGACGATAATGATACTGATGATTATACTGAATATGAAGATGAACCTGAAGAAGATGATGAAGTAGAAGAAGTAGATAGCGATGCTTCTGAATCTGATAATGACACTGATACAGAAGAAGATTATACTAATGATACAGATGATGCTCCTACTGATGATGAACCAGAAAAAACTGATACAGAAGTACAGGATACTTCATCAGATGATGATACTGAGGATGATTATACTGGTGATACTGAAGAACCAGAAGAGATTGTAGATACTGCTGATAACGGTGATGATTCTGGATCAGAAGAAGATTATACTGCGGATACAGATGATAGTGATGTAGCAGATACTTCTACTCCAGATGATACTGAGGATTATACTAATGATACTGAAGAACCAGCAAATACTGTAGATACTTCTACACCAGATGATACAGGTACTGATTATACGCAAGATTATGATGATGGTAATAATAATACAGCAGCTGATGCAAATGTTCAAGATACCTCATCAGATGATGATAATTCCGCAGATTATACTGATACTGATAATTCTCAAGATTCAAATATAGATGATAATAACAATACTGTAAGGTCGGATACTCCTAATGATGATACTGAACAAAATGATGCAGCTACAGGAAATCCAAACCAACCAGCCGACACCAGTAGTTCTGATGGTGATGATGCTAGTGAAGACTATACCGATACAGATGATGATGCAGGGGATGGCTCAGAAGATGGAACAGATGGTCAAGACGATGCAAATTCAACTGATGATTCTACGATGAACGATGGTGGTTCTGGAGATTCTCAAGCTAATTTTGAAATTCAGGGATTACAACAAGATGTCTTTTCAAATTTGACACAAGATCAATTAAGAATAAAAACCAATAATCAAAAACAACAATTTATTGATCTTTTCAATGATATTACTGATATACTAGAGAGATTATCAGTAGTAAATAAAGATTCTAATATAGTTGATACACTTAACTATGTAAATGATTCTCTTTCCGATCTAAGAGAGATGATAAAGGATTCTTTAACAGATTCCTTTAATACAAGAAGTTTTGTGGAGAATCAAATAATTCTTGAACGGTTCATTACTATATATACAATGCTTATCAAGATATTAGAAAAGATAAGTAACAAGAAACAATTAGAGAATAATAGCAATAATAAAAATAAGAGAGAATAAAAATTAAAATAGACTGTAAACTTATAATCAATTTTATAAGATAATATATAACCCATAAAATTGATTTCCAAAATATAATCGATTTAAGGAGGAAAGCTAATAATGGCTGCAATTAAACCAATTAATGAAGATACCAAAGTAGATCTTAGCAGCTATGCAACTAATGAAATGCATAGTGTAGCTCAGGACTATGTTGATACTATCAATGCTATTAAACAGGAATCTCAAGGTGCTTACGATATGGTAAGAGATCCTTCTGCTGTTCTTAGAGATAGCATGTATAGAGAAGAACTTAAGGCTGCATTTAGAGAAGGATCTTATGATGCTTCTGATCCGCAGTACAAGAACACTGCTGTACTCGAAAACCATCTCAACAATATGGACGCTATCTTTGATAACGATACCGACCATATCATGAACGAATCCTCTCCACTTGGTGTATACAACCCAGTTGTAGGTATGACCCTTCCGATGCACAAAAACATTCTTATGAATGCTGTATTCGATCAGGTTATGCCGAAGGATGTAGCTCGTTCACCGAAGTTCACCCTTACCATGGAAACTCGTACTCTTGTTGATACCAAGGGCAATGAATACGATATGTTCTATGAACAGAATAAGATTAAAGATGCAGTAGATGAATCCATTCCGACCGCTGATTTTGTTTGGGTTGATGATGGAACTTCTAACTATGTAACCACTACGATCGGTGGTCGTGGTGCTGCTACTGGCGATCTTATTCATGATGCTTTCACCGAACAGCAGGTTTCGGCAATGAATATGCCTTTAACTGCTCTTTCTATGAAGACATTTGTGTCTAAGATTCTTATTAAGGGTCTTGCTGTTGCTGGTTCTAAGTACATCGATGATGTAGAAGCTGCTAAGACTGACCTTGCTGGTCATATTAAAGTAGCTGATAAGGATATCAAAGATGCTACCCTTATTTTCGACGTAGACGGTAAGTTCACTCCTGGCTACGGTTCCAATGACCGTATTTTCAACAGACGCTTCATGCTTGAAGTTCCGGTTGAAAGAAATGCTGTTACTAATAAAGTAACTAAGATGACTGTTCGCCTCAATGTAATGGGTACTATGGAAAAGAACAAGATTCGTCTTAGTGCATTCAAGCCAGAATCCTTTGATTCCACTATTCAGCCAGCAGGCGATTGGAAAGCTATTGCAGCTGATGCAACTGGCTCTCTCAAAGGTGCAGTTATCCATGCTGTAGTTGATGTTTCTAACGCAGTATTCCCGACTGTTAAGTTCAAATGGTCTGCTAAGACTGACTTCTACGAAATTCCAGAAGCTCCACATCTTACTACCGAAATCACCCCAGAAGAAGTTAAGGATCTTCAGGCGACCTATGATGTAAATCAGGTTACCAAACTCATGTCTATGATGAGACTTGCACTTCTCCATTGGAAGGATGATTCTATTCTTAAAGATCTTGACGATGATTTCCTTGCTATGCCAGCTAACCAGAAGGTTTCTGGTGCATTCGACTTTGCTCCGCCGCTTAACTACAACAACAACCCAGTTGAATGGCGTAAAGTTATGTTCATGGATAACCTTGACCAGTATGTAACCCGTATGCTCCAGGTTCTCAATGATGAAAACATGACTGTAGCAGTATTTGGTCGTCCGGATATTATTCGTCGTATTGCTCCGCAGCAGTACACCTATCAGTCACCGTCCAACATCGGACCGGTTGAACTTGATTTCAAGAGAACTGTTGTAACTTCTGAAAAGAGAGTTTACAACTTCATTTCTTCCCAGAAGATGAGAAACTCCAACAACCTTATTGTATTACTCATTCCGAGAAACTCAATGCGTATTACCTATAAGGTAATTGATTATCAGATGTACGTATCCAACGAAATTCGTGATACCGCACATTATCAGGTTCCGGCAATGACCTGCTTTGAACGTTGGTACTTCCTCAAGTATCAGCCTGTTCAGGGTCGTATCCGTATCCTCAATGCTTCTGGCCTCAGAGAGAATGCTTATATGAAGAACGAAGAAGACTATCTCATTAAGGGTGCTATGAATGATGATACTGCTAATACTGAACAGTATGCATCTGAAGTAAATGGAGTTATTGATCCGGAAGATGGTCATATGAAACTCCCGCCTGTAACTACTACCAATCCTTAATGAATAATAAAAATAAGTTATAGGTGTTAAGGGATAGAGGTTTCCTCTATCCCTTACTTTTAATTTACTAGAAAGGAGGATTAATTTTGTTAGATACAAATGATATTCTCGCTAAAATTGGTGAAATAAATTTAAGCGTAGTTAATCTTAAGGCTAAACCTGGAGATAAGATCGAACTTAATAAAATTAAAGAATGCTTAAATAATATATTTCCTGATTCCAAATGTGTAGATGTAATTTATACTGTGAATACGGATAAAATGTTTTTTGGTATTGTAACTTTACCTATATTATCTCCTAATGAAATTTTAAACATTATGACTTCTGATGAAGATAGTAAAATAACTACTTATAAAGTAGAATTGGATTCTAAGTTATTCTCTGATATGATAGATTTATCTTTAGATGAAATTACTGCTTTAATAGTTCATGAAGTAGCTAGATTAGTAAATGACTACTATCCGATAAACAATGCTAGATATCTTATAGATAAAACTGTATTAGATTATGGTATCATTTTAAAGATGAGTGAATATGTACCATATATTGAAATTATTGGTTATGGTATTAAAGAAGCTGCTAGAAGATCTGTAAGTATATTTGAAAATAACTATTTAGTTCCATACTATTTAGATGAAACCTATGAACTTACTGATTCTTTAAGAAGAGCTATAACTAAATTAGAGAATAAAGGTAATCTCTGGGATACCGAGGTAGATAATAAATCTATTATCGTCAAATGGGTAGTTAGATTGTATACTAATATTCTCAAATATAGAATCATGTCATTGCATACTTTAGAAAAAGGTATTGAATTAACCGGTTCTGTTTTAATAGTAAATGAAATGAAAAATATAGTTAAAAAGCTTCATAGAATCGATGATTATTCTTTAATGCAAGAAGCTTCTAATATCATCAATTTCTTTAATTCTACCAAAAATGCTACACTTAATGCATTAGATAGATTTAAAGCTAATGGTATAAAAAACTATTATGATGATTATTATGAAATACAGTTTGAATATAATAATATGGATAATGATAGAGGAACCGCTGTAACATTATTACACAAAATCAATTCTAGAATGAGTGTAATAGATGACTATGTTTCTACAGAAAGAGTAGATCCTCAAACTAAAAAAAGATTAATAGAGTTGTATTATAAATATGACGAATTACGTAAAAATATAGCTACCACAAAACTTAGACCACCTCAGACTTTATTAATTAAGGTCGATTGAGAGAGTGATTTAAATGGAATCTATAATAAAAAAGTACTTAGCTAAATTATCTAGTTATAAAGATTCTTTAGGCTCTATATTTGTTTCTTCTAGTAAAACTATTAAAGTAGTAGCTATTGTATATATTCTATTAGCATTATTACCATTTATCACCGCATATATATTCTTGATATTTGAGTTTTTCTATCATGATATGTACGATATAGATAGACTGATTAAGTTAGGATCTACTATTATAAGTGATTCCGCTACAGGATTTGTTTTATTTATACTTGGCTTAGTTACCAATGGTGAAAAAATGATTACTAATAAAATAGCTGGCAATTCCTCTATAATGAATAAATATCTTAAAGATAATAATTTACAAGTTAAGCCTTATACAGAAGAGCAAAATACTGGTAAAAAATAAAGTTATTCATATACTAAAATACCATGGAGAATATTCTCCATGGTATTGATTTTAATGGGTTTACGAACTTTATTATAATATATTTTTAGTATTATAAAAGTAAAGGAGAAGTTAAAATGAGTTTGTCCGAAGTAAGTACTAATAACAGAAATATGCAGTTTAATAAGAACAAGTATACAGTAAATGTAAATGGTATTGCTTTGTTTAATAATTCTGATGATAGTTATAAATCTGGATTAGGATTTACTATGTGGAATGGATTATTGAAAATTTATATTATTCCATTTAACGAAGGTGAAGGTAGATTTGTTTTAATAGTTTAGGTAATAATGCTTGTATTTTCTTAAACCAAACTAAGGCTTTTCTTTTTCTAATATCTTAAAGAAATTTAAAGAAGATAGAGAAAAATATAATGGTTATGGTATTAATGCTGGTAAATCTATTATTACTATTAATAATGGCACTACATTTAATAAATCTATTGATGAAGCTGCTATTAGAATTGTGAAGTTTAATGAAGATACTATTGTAGATAATGAAGGAGCTTATCAGCTTAAAACAGATTACTATAATTATATCAATAATGTAGTCACTGAAAAGAATGCTATTAATTTTAGTAAAGTTAATTCACCAGAATTAAAAAATGCTGAATTGGATTTAATCATTAACCAGTTAGATGAATTTGTTAAAGCCACTACCAATGCTTATGCATTTGCAACTTCACAAGCTGTTGAATATAATTTTAGAACAGTACAGGATAATTTAAATGAATTGTTAAGTAGGTGAGGTAATGAATACAGGTATATCTTCAGATGTACAGATAGTTTACAATTTATTTGAATTTGAAACATTAGTAGATGTAGATTTATCAGTGGTAATGTATATTATTGATAATATGGGTAACTCTAAATATATAGATACTAGTCTATTAAAAAATACTAATACTATTAATGGAATAGAAAATAGACTATTATTTAGAGAGAGATATAACCCTTTATCTATAATTATCAAAAAAGAATATGAAGATTCTATTGATGATATTTATAATGAAATTATGGAATATCATAAACAAGAAATCTTAGATAAAGCATTACCAACTGATATTCTATCATTCTGTAATTTAGGATCAACCATATCTGGGGTTATAAATAATCATGTAAACTGTAAAGATAAACTAGAAGAAGAATATATTCATAGTTTTCCTGGTAAAGTAATTACTAAGATTGATGAATATGATTTATCTAGTTATAATACTTTATATGCTAAAACTGTAGATAATCTATTTAAGTATAAGAATCTAGTTAATAAGAAAATATTTATTATTAATGCTAGATATAATATGATGAAAGATTTTCTAATTTATAAACCAGAAGCTATGGCTGTTAGCACCAGTAACACTATGTGTGTTATTGATCCGTATAAAAATCTTACAATTCCGTCTATAGGAGGACTATAACATGGTAAATGAATCTTGGACTAGAGCTATTACGAATATTGTAAACAAAAAGACTCTTAGAGCCATCCAGTTAGAAACAATGGAAACTATTGCATCCGCACTTGCAAATTCTTATGGGCCAGATGGATCTACTACTCAGATTAGAACTATGACTACTGCTAAAGATGCAGGAACTACAGAATATACTAAAGATGGTCATAAGATTCTTTCTAATATTAAATTCAATAAGCCTATTGAATATTCTATTGTAGATGATTTAAAAGCCATTACTACAAACACCGTTAAAACTGTAGGTGATGGTACTACATCTGCTGTTATTCTCTCTTATCTTATTTTTAAAGAATTGAAGAATCTTGCAGATAAGACTGGTAAAAGCGAAAAGACTATTCTTAACGAATTTAATGGATTGGTAAAAAAGATTACTTCTATTATTAAAAAAGATGGTCATAAAGCTACACTGGATGATATCTATAATATTGCATATACATCTACCGATGGTAATGAAGAAATTGCTAGTGATATTAAAAAGATTTATAAAGATTTTGGTATGGAAGTATATATCGACGTAGGAGTTACTAATAATGAAGAAAGTTTGGTTAAGTCTTATGAAGGTCTTACATTTGATTCTGGGTATTTGAATCCTAATTTGATTAATGATTCGTCTAATAATTCTTGTACTATTAGAGATCCAAAGATTTATATTTTTGAAGATCCTATTGATACACCAGAGATGCTTAAGTTCCTCTCTACTATTGTAACTAATAATTTCTATAGTGTAATTAAATCTAATAAACCACCGGTTCCGACTGCTATCTTTACACCGTCTATTTCTGCTGATGCACAGTCTGAAATCAATGCTGTATTTAATACATTCTCTCAAGTTCCACCAGAATTTAAACAATTACTGATTGTAAATACTGGATTAACAAGACTAGATAATCTGTATGATTTAGCTGCATTGTCTGGTGCTAAGACTATTAAGAAATATATTGATCCAGAAAATCAGAAGAAAGATATTGAAAAGGGATTAGCTCCTACCGTAGATACAATTACTAATTTTGCTGGTAGTGCAGATTTAGTTGTAGCTGATGCTAAGACTACTAAGATTATTAATCCAAAGCTTATGTATAATGCAGATGGTTCTCCAACTTTTGTAATGATTAATCTTCTTAAAACCCTGGAAGCTGAATTGGCTTCTTATAAAGAACAGAATACTGATGTAAAGAAAATCTATATGCTTAAAAGAAGAATTCAGTCTCTTAAAGCTAATATGGTAGATTACTTTATTGGTGGTATTTCTTATGCTGATAGAGATGCTAAGAAGGATTTAGTAGAAGATGCTGTACTGAACTGTAGATCTGCTGCTACTGATGGAGTTGGATTTGGTGCTAACTTTGAAGCAATGAAAGCTATTCATTCTATTATTGTAGAAAATTATAAGACTTCATTCGCTGATAAAGATATTGGAGATAATATTAATTGGTCTGCATTTGATGAAAACGATATTACTGTAGCAGTAGCTAAAGCATATGTAACACTGTTTGAACGTATTTATGCTGAGAATGATATTACTAAAGATAAAAAAGATCTCATCGTAAAAGATGCAATTATTAATAATTGCCCATTAAATATTAGAAATAATAAGTTTGATGGAACTGTATTGACTTCCATTAAAGCTGATATTGTAATTCTTGATGCTATTTCTAAGATTGTAGGGCTTATGTTTACTACAAATCAGTATCTCTTACCAGATCCATCGTATAATACATACGAAATGTAATATTTAAATCTAAAGATAACTATATAATAAATCCTAATTAACTGCTATGGGTAATAAATACCCATAGCACTCTTTTTTTATTTGAATAATTAGGGGTAAATTATGAAAATATCTTTTAATCGGTATATCAATAATCCTGAGATTGTTAAAGGAACAGCTACTAATTCTCAGAGAAAACTAATACGTCAAGATTATGAAAAAAGATTTGATGCTATATTAGTTAGAGAAGCTGGTACAGTAGCTTATTTTTTATTTAAAGATACTAAAGTTGAGAATAGATATTATGCTCATTTAATGATACCGTCTGAAAAAACTAATAAATTATATTATGATGTAGTAATAGAATTGACACTAGAAAATCCAGAACAGTTAGTATCTGATATGAGTAATTATACTACCAGATTTTATGCTAACGACCCTGCATTCGTATTTACATGGGCATACGCATTTAATAGAAAAGATTTAATTATAGATTGGTTAAAACCTAAACTCAATAAAAAATGTTTAACTGATAAGCCTGTTATTAGAAATCCTAATATGCAAACGGGGTATGTGAAGTCTATTTATTTTGCATATTATTATATGAAGCTAAATCGTTTATTTAATACAGCTAAATGGGAAAAAGCACAGCCATTAAATAAATCTAAATTCTTGAAATCTATAATGAATTCAGATGATAAGCTGATTGATAATCAACGACTTAGAGATATACAAAAACGTCTAAAACAACAAGAGCAAGAAGCTAAACTTCATCCGCCAGAAACTAGAGATATGTCTAGATATACTAGACAAGTAGAATGAAAGTTGCCACCTACTGCTGCATATGCAGCTAAAGCTAGTATATTAAAACCTAAGACTGTTAACTTCAAAACTAGTAAGAAGATCAAAAGTTATAAAACCACGTAAACGCTAAATACGTTATATATTATAATTATGATTAATATTTAGATTGGCAAATTTATGTCAGTTATAGTAATAGTTTAGGAGGAGAAATGAGCACTAATAATGAGATTGGGAATGTGAAACAACCATTTATTAGAGTAGATGAATGGAAACCAGCACCAGAAGATATGGTGTTCTCTTCTGCTGGCGAAGTAATTATTTGTAATAAGTTAATTAGTCCTGATATGGCTAATAAACAATTTCCGTTTTTTGTTAATGAAGCCTAAGAAAGGTTATGCTAGTAGCACTAGAGTAAAAGGTGATACAGTTAAACTTGGATTTAAAGATCACTGTATCCATTATCTAAATTATTTTGAAAAATTCTATGATACTGAACAGATATTAGTTGGTATTTATAGTTATCTTAAAGTAATGATTGATAGTGATGACCAATATGGTTATACTGAAGAAAACTTCGTAAATGATTTGGAAAGATATATCATTAGATATGATAATCCTAAAGAAGAAGTTTTTAAATTTAGAAATAATATTCGTAAAATGGTTGATGATAATTATTATATTACACAAACTTATACGAATATTAAAAACCCATGTTTAGCTTATACTGATGAACATGTAAAAGTTTTAATGGAAGTTAGCATTATTCAATTAATGCTTATTCCATTAATTTCTCATTTCTATTGGAAACGTAGATATCCAAAGACTGTAAATGTAAATAAGTTCTTTTTATCTATATTCTCTAGAATCTTTAATGTAGTTAATCAGCATTATGGGATAGATATCGTTAGTAAGTTATATGAAACCGTTCTTACTAACGTAAATAAGAATGTACTTTCTAATAGTAAACTTTGGGAAATGCAGAATATTAGAAGTAGAGATAATACCACACAGACTATTCAAACTATTGAGAATATTATTTTACAGATTATTCCTAAGTATACTTTCGATAAGAATATAATCAATTTTAATTATATTATGATTGAAAGTGAATTAGACCATAAAGTTAGATTAATTGATTATGGATATAAATTGAGTTCTATTTCATCTTCTGATAGAGATGAAGATAGTAATTCACAAGCAGATAAGTTTGAAGCACATATGGATAAGATTGATGAATCCCTTGTTATTCAAACTAAAGTTAATTGTGAAGAAACTATGAATAGAATTAGAAAAGAATTTGGTACTCCTAGTGAAGCTGAAATAAATTATTATATTTGGATGCTTCAATATGGAGGTAAATCAATTAAGAACTCTTTCCAATTTAATTTAGTTACATATCCTTTCATGAAATGGTTTAAAGATTTACAGACAGTAAAGATGATTGGTATTATTGATTATATTACTTTAATGATTGCATGTAAGAATTGTTTACTTAGTAATGGTCAAACATTCTTACCATATATCATTGGTGGTAGAGTTGATAAACTAGTTAGCAGAAAATCAGTAAATAAAAGGCTTATGGAAAGAATCAAAGATTCTGAAGGGTATACTAAAGTATCTGAGAAGTATAATAATAAGAAACTTGAAGATGTAATCTTTAAGACTATTTCTCAAATATTATCTTCTACTTTTATTAATATTGATTACTACAATAAAGAATACAATGGAATAATAATCAATACTACTGTAGTCCCTGAAAGAATTGCTGAAGAATATTTTCAGTATATACTTTTAATTTAAGTAGTAGATGGTAGTCATATGACTACCATCTATCTTTTTTATTTAGGAGAGAATTATTATGGATAATGATTCTATGTCTGTATTAAAAATACTAAAACGTAATTTCCCAGAGCTAAAAAGATCTGGGAGTGAATATGTAGTAAGATGTAGATTCTGTGGTGATAGTAAAAATAAAGCTTCTGCTCATTTCTATATTAATATTGGAGATGAGAATACTATACCATTGTATCATTGCTTTAAATGTGAACGTAGTGGAATACTAACCCCAGCTATACTAAGAGAGTTAATAGGAGATTCTAATATAACTAAAGAAGATATAATTGATTTAACTGAGATGTCTAAATCTATATCTGCTAAAGTTAATTTATCTAGATTACGTTCAGGATATAACAAATTAATACGAAATACAACATGGGTCTTACCTACTGATAACGTATCTTTTTTAAAAGAGAAATTAGATTATATCAATTCCAGATTAGGTCTAAAACTGTCTATTCAGGAAGCTCAAAATCTTAAAATAGTATTTAGTATTAAAAATTTATTATCTGCTAATAATCTAAAATCCAATAGAAGTCAAAGTATTACTGATGAATTAGATAAGCATTTCATTGGGTTCTTATCTATAGATAATGGATTTCTTACTATGAGAAATATTAATGATACTGATGGTTTCTTAAAAGATGCTAGATACATTAATTACTCTATATATAATGAGAAAGATAATAACCACCTTAGATATTATTGTATTCCTACAAAGATAGATAAACTATCTAAAGACCCTATAAATATACATATAGCAGAAGGCTGTTTTGATATACTAAGCATTTACTATAATCTTCGTGATAAAGATAGCTATAATAATATCTATATCTGTAGTAATGGTAAAGGATATTATAACGTATTACGAGCATTGATAGAAAAATTTGGATTATATAATATAATAGTGAATGTATATCCAGACAATGATGTTTCTGATAACTCATTGCATTTTTATTTAAGGAGGTTATACAAATTGTCTATTCCTGTTTACTTTCATCGTAACACATTTGTCGGTGAAAAAGATTTTGGTGTTTGTAAAGAGTCTATTAATGAAGTTGTGTATAAGGTAAAGTGAGGTAAAGTATTATGGCACGCCCATTCAATCAGTTTCTACATGCTGGAGAAAGATATAATGACAAAGTTATCGTTGCTAACTTTGGTAGAGAGTTTGATGAAGAAGCACATAAACAAACACGCCATGCTGGTTATTTAGTAGTTTGTAAATGTGGGTATGGTTATGTAGCAAGAACCTATGGTAATGCAAAAGGAACTAAGACTGACCATAATAATACATGTCCATATTGTGAAGGAAAACTGAAGAAGGGAGAATGCTAATTATGGAGAAAGAAATTGTAGGACACCGTTATGGGCATCTTACCCAAATCACTAAGTCCTTTAGAAATAGTCGTAAAGACTACCCAAAAGCATTCTTTATGTGTGACTGCGGAAATGTAATCGCAGTGAATAAGAATGTAGTATTAAAGCATCATTTGTTTGATAGATGCAGAGTATGTAAAAAAGAAATGGAGGAGAAACTTAATAGTAATAATAAATAAGTTTTAGTTATAGGAGAGTTATCATGAGATTAAATAGTGTAGCACTACAAAACTATGTAGGTATTTATAATGGTATGCACAAGCATACCATTCATATTAATTTTACTAAATGTAGAAATAGTATCACCGTAATCAAAGGTGATAATGGCTCTGGTAAATCTAGTTTGTTTAAAGCTATTCATCCTTTTAGTGACCCTAGCTATTTTCTAATAGATGGATTAGAAGCTATGAAGGATATAGTATATCAGCTAGATAATGGAGAAACACTAGAAGTAAAATATATCTACCCAGTTGATGATAGGGGAAATCGAAAGTCAACTCAATGCTATGTCTATGTTAATGGTAATCTCATGAATCAAAATCATAATGTTACAGATGGTAGAGATATCATCTGTAACATTCTTGATATTGATATTACTTTTTTGCCATTAACTCAATTATCTTCTGATGATAGAGGATTAGCAGATAAGACCCCTTCTCAAAGAAAGAATTTTATTAATAAAAAGATTAATGAGTTAAATGTGTATAATGAAATCTATAAGAAATTATCTAAGAAGTCTACACAAATGAAATCACTAGTCAATTCTATTTCTCTAAAGATAAAAGATATTGGTGATATAAAAACATTGAGTACCAATATAAAATTATGGAATACTCAATTAGGAGATTTAGAAGTTCAGAAAATTAAACTAACTGCTGATTTATCTAGTATGCAAACTAAAATGAATATGCTGATTGGTGAAGAAAACCCAGAAGAAGTATATGGTAAAGCTACTAGTGAACTTACTAAATTATATTCTAAGCTGGAAAATTATAAGTATGATAAAAAAATGGTTGATACTATAAAGCGAGAGTTTTTGAAAAAAGAAGTATCTGAATTAGAAACAAACATTACTGCATTGCGTTGTAATATAGCTGGAGAAAGAAAAAGTATTGCTAAATGTAATAGCAAGATAGATGATAATACTATCAAACTAAATAGCTATGGCGATATTAATCTTATCAATCAATATAAAGAACGTATAAGTACTTATGATAAAAGAAAAAAAGCATTAGAAAATTTATGTAAGGTTAAAGGATATAACACTGATTATCAGATTTATGATATAGATACATTCATAAATATTAGTAATCAAATAGTTCAATCTTTCGATAATCTTAAAACCATTTATAATGATTCTAATGTTATTGAACGTGCTATGGAAATAACTAAAGCATATTATGATGGTATTGAGATAGAGAGAAAAACAACTGAAGAGCTTGATACAATGAAACAAGCTTTAAATAATATGAAGCTTTTATTAAACAATCAAAATATTTATAGAAAGCAATCTAGAGGTATAGAAAATATTCCTAAAGATTGTACACATAAATCTGATTGTGTATTTGTAAAAGCTATGGTAGAAGCATATAATAGTTTATTATCAGATGAAGATTATGATAAATTAGTAAAACAGATTGATGATATGTCTAAAGATATTAGTGATTATACTAAAGAACTTAGAATCGATAAACTTGGATTTGAATGTGCTAATGAGTATATTCATGCTATCAATAATATCAAAAATTATCTTCCAGTATTGAAGAAGTTTAATGCTGTATTGCCTGAAGAAGATATTAATAGTTTTATAATTATGGTTTATCGTAATGGAGATATTCTTCAATGGATGAATATTGATTTAACTGTTCTTAAAGAACTCAAGAATATAATTATAGAAATGAATAATATCGATTCTAATTTATCTTCTCTTAAAGAAAAGTATTCTTCTATGGTTACTAATAAAGACTTGATAGAATATTTATCTAAAGAAATAGATGATCTTAAAAAAGAAAAATCTGAGCATGAAGATGAGGTTTATAATATTAATATTAAACTAGATGAGCTTAATAATAAATTTACTAATGCTAAAGACACTCTGGATACTATCAATCATAATATTAGAAATGAAAGATTTATATAGAAAGACTCAATTAAAGAAGAAATTGAGACCTAAGATAGAAACAAATTAAAGAGTATGATAGTAAGTATAAAGAGTTTAAAGAATTAGACTAAAGAATTTAATAACGAGAAAGATGTTTTAGATGATTTAGTTAGCAATCAAATTCCTAAATTAACAAGCGTTATTAATGATGCTAATTTTAAGATAAGGCTGTATAATAACTATGTAAATGAGTATAATCAGTATAAAGATGAATACGAAAAGTATGAAACTATAAAGTATTATTGTTCTCCTACAACTGGTATTCAAACAGTATTTATGGGTAAGTATATGAATGATATCATTGATATCAGCAATAACTTACTGTCCAAATTCTTTGGTGGTTCATTTGTATTACAGCCATTTGTAATCAATGAGAAAGAATTTAAAATCCCAGTTAAAGGTGATGGAATACTTAATGATGATATTTCTAGTATGAGTACAAGCCAGATTTGTATGATTAGTATGATTATTAGTTTTGCTCTTATGAGTAGATCTAGTAGTGTGTATAATATTATTAAGATGGATGAAATTGATGGTGGTCTAGATACTAACAATAGACTGGCATTCTTTAATGTATTATCCATTCTTATGAATTATTTGAATTGCAATCAATGTATTATGATTTCTCATAATAGTGAATTGAATCTAGCTAATATGGATATTGTATTGCTTAAGAATAGCGACCCTAATATTCAATTAGATGGAAATATTATTTACAATTATGAAGAAGACATGTCTGAATAAAGGAGAAAAAGAACATGGAACAAGGAACGATAAACAAAGATATTACTATGAAGTATAATTCTGATTATAAAAAACTTGTAGTTTCAAAAGACTCTGATGTTTATCCTTTTCATCCATTCACAGAAGTAGCTAAAGCTGATAATGACAATATTGTGATTTCAGCTTCTGCTGCTACTGAAAAACAATTAACCGATGTATCTAATAAAGTTAATGAAAATAAATCTAAAATTATTACAGTAGATGATAGAGTTACGGATTTATCTAATAGAGTTAATGCGGATAAATCTAGAATTAATGCAGTAGATAAAATAGTTACAGATTTATGCAATGAAGTTAAAACCGATAAAGAGACTATTGAGGAATTATTCGCTCGTATGAAATGGGTAGAGAGGGTTTTCATAATTTCATTTTCTTTAATTATGCTTAATTGCTTCTATGTTATTTTTACTTTAATGCAGAAGGGTTAGAGACAGATGACTAATAAACTTAAATACACTTGTCTGATTGGTTCATTCGTACTTGCAGTTTCTATTATAGCTGGGTATAAAGTTTTTACTAATAACCATACAGAAACATCATTACTCTGTTATAAAGATAAGAATAACCTCGATAGTTCTATTAACTATTTATTTGAAGGTAAATCTAAAAGAATAGTTTGTGGCATTATTGGAGGTAATCATAAAGATTACGATAATGAGATTAAAAAATATTGCTCTGGTTATGGAATAAAAACCAGCTTCTTGTATGGAGATGACGGTAACGTTATTGCAGCTACATTAAAGAGATAATAATAATAGAAGTGTATAGTCTAGTCCTATATAGGACTAGACTATAACATTTTATTAAATATATTTTTATAAGGAGGGAAAAGAAAATGTTAAGATATTCTATTTATTTACCGTTAAACTTAATATGTATGCTTATTTGCTATATTACTAACCCATTTGTAGTTTTATTTGCTAATGAAGTAGGTGAATTACCTAAGATATTTAAATTATGGCAAACATGGGATGGCAGTATAGATGATAAAGACTATTTAACTGAAGATTGCCCTAAATGGTGTAGGTATGATTTCTATAAACATTATAAGCCATATAGAAAACCAGTTTATGGTAATCATGAAAAAAGATGTGTAGAGTTAATAGACCCTAATTTTACTATTAAAGAACGTATACTTAGATATATATGCAGGGTATTATGGCTTACTAGAAATTGCGGTTATGGATTCGCTTATTATCTTTTTGGTATAACTATTAATGCTAAAGATATGAAAAAGGTATACGGTAAATATCAACAAATTAATGGTGAAAATAGGAGCTTAGAAAAATGGGTTAAGAAAGATATCAATATACTATTAGCTCCATTCAAAATTAAAAATGATTTAGTATTCTTTAACAATAAACTTGAATTTAATTGGTATATGGGTTGGAAAGTAGATTTAGGTTTATATGAAAACCATAGAGCCATGATAGCAAATAGAATTTCAATAAGAAAAGCAAAATTTAAAAATATATTATAATTTTGACATATATTTAATGAGAGCTAGTTATCTAGCTCTCTATATTTATTTAGTAAAGGAGAAGTTATTATGTATGATAATGAAACTATGAAAAAACTAATACCAGATGTACTATTTTATGTATATTTTACTAAAAAAGAACTTTTAAATATTAACCCTTGTAGATTTACTAATTATGAAGATGCTTATAATTATGCTATTAAGTATGATAAAAGTCTAATTTATACAAAAATAATTCCATATAAACCAATTAATGATACTTGTATGATGCATAATATGATGCTATTTGATAAAATGATGAGAAAAATATTTTTATATAATAAATTTTATAATAATAAACTAATACATACAAAAATGTATGAAAACGATAAATCTGATGAAAAAAGTCCTAATTTTTACGCTAGAAGCACTCTTCATACAGAAATATTACTTTATAAAAATATTTTGATAAGTATCAATTTATGCGTTTCGTTACATGGTTGTGATACTATTCCTTTTAATAATAAAATTCTCATACCCAACCAAAGCAATGTTTTTGCTGGCTCTTATTTTAAACAACGACATTGTACAGAAAATAATAAGTATTTATGGTATAATAGTACAGAGAGATATTGGGCGGAGGTATTATCAAATAACTCAAAAGTTTATTTAGACAAATCTTTCGGAAAAATAAATATAGCGATTTATAAAGATGGGTATTATAAAGATGAAATTGACCTATGCACTAATGATAATTATTATATTTATAATTATTATAAAAAAATAGATGAAATGTTACACCATTCTTGGGAATATAAAGTAGGCTCTGATTCATATTTACTAATGCGAGATTTATTAAAAGGTAAATTCAATGCACCTTTATATTCTGGGAGAAAAGATAACGCTACTGAGTTTTTGAGTGATTATTTATCTGATAAAAATGTATAAAGGAGAAATTATTATGCACGATGATAGATCTATTGAAAAATATAAGAAGTTATCACAGCAGGTAAAGTATAACGGAAAAGATAATTGCGATATTGTTGAAGATTATAAGAAGTTATTACAACAGTTAAAAGAGTATAAAGGAGAAGATAATATGTACGACGAAAGAACTATTGAAGTTTATAAGAAGTTATTGAACTATACCGCTAGTTATTGTGAAACCAATTACAAGTATTATAGCAAACAGGATGATATCGATTATAATATTGAAATCTCGTATAAAGGTAATACTTTGATCACTCTCCAGCATAGTTCTACTATGAAACGTAGCGCTGACGATATTGCTGGTTCTATTGCAGGAATTATCAGTGATATTTTTAAAACTGTTATTTATCATAAGAGATATTTCAGTGAGGATACAAATGGAGATTACATGCTGTCCTTAGATGATACTGGTGGTTTTGCAGTAAAAGTAACTAAAAAGAAAAAAGAATAGAATAGGAGATAAAAATATGATACTAATTGGTATTGTTATAGCTGCTATATTTATAGAGCTAATTTTACTTGCTAGAACTATGATAGTTACTAAGATAGATTGCAGTATATCAGTTATTTTAAAATTTCTTATTCTAATACCAGTTTTAATATCATTAATGTTTATTGAATTGGTATTATACGCTATTGGAAATTAAAGAGGTATTTAAAATGGAAGACGGGTGTTTAATATTATTATTCTTATTAATACTATTCTTTGTAATTATTCCTAATATTTGGACTTTAGTAGGAATAGCAGCATTCTTTGTATTAATAAAGATACTATTTAGTTAAAAGTAATATAGGTGTGCTACTATTAGCACACCTATATTTTTTATTTAAAATTATTTTTTATTTAAAATTCGTCGTCTCCTCTAACACCAACCAATTTAAGTTTATAGGTTTGGTTAAGAGAAGCGTTTCTAGCAATACCATGTCTAATATCTACATTGCATCCATCTTTAACGAAATCATTAGGTATAGGCATATTAGGTACAGGCTGACCAGTTCTAGTATCTATTACTTCAAACCATTTATTCTGGTCTGATTGATTGTATACTAATACCGTTTCTATATATGGGTTAGATTCTTGCATCATAGAGTTTTGTTCTGGAGTAAGATTATTCATATAGTTTTTAAATCCAGTATCTTCAGAACTATTATCAGCATAATTCTGACCATTAACAGCAGTAATAATAGGTGTGCCTATATTGCTATTTATATATGAAGAAGGTATAGACATATTAATCGTACCATTACCAACTGTTCCTACTGGGGTATTAAGCATCTTAGTATACATATCAGAAATAATCTTATCATCAGAATCTCTTTCGTCTATCTTAAGCTGCTGCTGTTTCTTAAGTTCAAAGTTATTAGCATCAGAGTAAATAGACTTTAATTCTCTAGCGGCTGAGATTTTGGTTGATACTAATCCTGTATATGCACCAGTAAGATTAGCTAAGTATACGTATTTACTTTTAAGAGTTTTAGAAGCTCTAATAGTATTAATATCTTCTAATACTCTTTGCTCCATAGTAGTTAATTGACCTATAGATTCTCTAAGTAATCCAATAGGTTGCGAATATGTTTCTATATAAGACATATCAGAGTTCAATGGTGTAGGAACTCTTCTATTTGAAGGAGCAGATTCTTTTTGCTCTTTCTTAGGTCTACCACGTTTAGGTTTACTATTAGCATCTTCCATATTAACTATAGACGTAGGGTCATCTACCACTTTATTTGTAGAAGCATCAATAGTAACAGAAGATAATTTACTAAAATCACAGGTAAACTGTTTGTTATCCATTTTTCTATCAGTCCTTTCTAAAGCCGTATAAATTAATCGTTTGTTAAAGGCATAGCATTCAATATCTAAATTTACAGTTATATAATAAAAGGAGGAGATAATATGAATTTTGATCAACTTATTCCAAGTTATCCGTTAGGTTCTGATTTAGTTATTTTGGATGCGACTTATCATTTTCCAAATAAACAGCAAGTAGAAAGTTATAATGGAGTTAAAACAGTTTATACCCCAGATACAATGACTATTGTATATAAAGATAATACTACAGGTAAAAAAGGAATTGAAGTTATAGAGAAACCTAATTACGTATTCTATATGCTAAAAAATAATATTCCTACACCAAACTACGACATGTTTTTCACAAATATGAAAAACTTAGATGAAATCAAATGTAAATATAGGGATGTAAATAAAGCTATAGCAGAAAAACTAGATCAGTATGAAGGTACTACCAAGTATACAGATTTATTTAAGAAAAATATTAGAGATGGAAATTATAGAGCTAATATGGAATTCCAAAAGTCTAGAAGAGTATTTGGTTCTGATATTCCTATTAATGATTTCTATAGAATGAGATTTGCAGAACAGTATAAGAATACAGAAACTCCTGTGTCTAGAGCTTATCTAGATATCGAAGTTGACGTTAAATTATCACCTACTGATTTCCCTACTAATGGTAATTGTCCTATTAATGCAATCTCATATTTTGAGCATGATACAAAAAGATTATTTACGTTCTTATTGAATCAGAAGGATGTAAATCCTAAATCTAATGAATTCTGTACTACAGTAGATAATCATGCATTTAATGAAGAATTTAAAGATTTCTTAAATGAAACATTAGGTAGTGAAAAAGTAAAAGACTTTAAACTAGAGAATATCCAAACTAAAGTATTAGTATATAATGATGAATTAACTCTTCTTAAAGATTTATTCGGATATATCAATTATACTAAACCAGATTTTCTTATGGTTTGGAATATGAGCTTTGATATTCCATTTATTATCAATAGAATTATAGCATTAGGCGGTAATCCTAAAGAGATTATGTGTATCCATGATATTAGCCCATTATATGAAAATTGTAGTTATATAGTAGACTCTGACCATGAAGACTTCGCTACTAAAGGGGATTATGCTGATATTACTTCTTATACTGTATATCTGGATCAATTAATTCAGTTTGCATCTAGACGCAGAGGTGGTGCTCAATATAGATCTTATTCTCTTGATTATATTGGTAATGAAATGGCTGGAGTACAGAAATTGCATTATGAGAATATTGCAGCTAATGTAATGGATTTACCATATAATGATTATCGAACTTTTGTAAAATATAACATGATGGATGTACTGGTTCAGTATTGTATTGAGTTCAAAGCTGATGATATTCTATATGTATTTGATAAAGCATTGCTTAACTGTACTGAATATAAAAAAGTTCATAGACAGACTATTTATCTATCTAATCGAGCAACCATTATGTTTAAAAACTTTGGTGATTATGTGTTAGGAAATAATCTTAATAAATTTAAGCCTAAGCCTACAGTAAAGTATGAGGGTGCATATGTAGCAGATCCATGTAAATTCGGAGATAAATATAAAGATAAAGTTAATGGTATTCCTATTATGAGAGCATCCAATGCTATTGACTTCGACTTTACAAGACTGTACCCAAGTATTACACAGGAATATAATATGGCACCAAATACAGAAATTGGATATATTAAGATTCCTGATAAGATCTATGAAGCTGAAAATGCTACACATAATGAAAAGTATACTAGGTCTGGACAATTCGTAGAAGATATGACTTCTGAATGTGATATTGAGTTTGCTCATAGATGGTTTAATTTAGCTAGCTTTAAAGAAGCATATGCTGATATTATTGAGTATTTCAATACAGAGGAATCTCCATTCTATAGATTAGTTAATGATGACTTATTACCAAAGCAAGTTTATAATAAACATCCTTCTCGTAGAAAGGTAATAGCTTCATGTAAAGATTATGATGAAAAGCTATTTAACAGAAGAGATATCAAATATAGTATTCCAGAATCTAATAGAGTTGAAATTAATAATCATTTTAATAGGGGCTAAAAATGCTAATAGAACAACCATCTATTATAAATAGAATAGCTAACAGAACTGATCTAGAAATTTTATTAGATAGAGCTAAATTGCTTAAATCTAATATCATAGTTCATTCTAAAGCCAAGAGTGTATTCTTTGGGTTATCACAAGAGTATCAAGATGCCAATGTATTAAAAGTATTAATTCCTGATAGTAAATATGAAGTAAAGCATTTATCTTTAGCTTTCCCAAATATAGCATGTTATGCTAAAGATTTAAATGCTATACTAAACGCTAATGAATCTTCTAAGCATAATATTATATTAGAGACTACTAATTTTATGGGTAAGAATGATATAGCATTGACTATGAAGTGTGATAAAGAATTAAAACTATGCTTTGATTATTTTAAATACGAAAGAAGATATGAAAAGATAATCAATAAAGAAATTCCTAATAGCCAATTACTATATCATTATGAAGATATTAAAAATACAATAGAAGAATTTAATAAAGCTTTATCTGCTAAAGCTGATGATGGTATAAAGAAGTTTGGCTACAATGGTTTTATTTATTTTATTCCTCCTACGTTCATAAAATCAGTTAAGTCTGATATTATAGATCTTAATGTTTATAAGCTATTCTCTGGTACTAATGATACAGCACTACTAGAGTTTATTATTAAACGTAAGAAAATAGGAGAAATAAAAGTTATATATCGTACTCATATTTTATAATAAAACCTTACATAATTATTACCTTGACATCAAGGTAATAATTATTTTTTGTAAAGGAGAATAATAAATGCCAAATAATTCAGATTTTTCTAAATTAAAGGATAAGATAAATGAGCTTATTGATACTCAATATGCTGATATATATCTTAATCCTAGAGATACAAATCATATACTAAAGCAAAATAGAGATAATATTCAGGATATAATCCAGAAGATTAGTAATAATAATATGACCAATACTGGTAATTCTAATATGTCTATGCTTTATCAAAAAACTATTATTAATAATAATAAACCTGGTAAAACATCCGATTTAGTATCTAAACTTAATGATACTTTATCTGATAGAAATACTATGAATAATATTATTTCTATATATACTCAAAATACATTAGTAAGAGACATTGATAGAGAAATTGATATGGTATGTAAATACATGCCTAAACTTGATGATGCATTAGATACTAGAAGAGAACATGTATTATCAGCTGATCATTTTACAAAAGATTCTATTGTAATTAAAGCTGCTAAAGAGTTTAATAAAGAGACTGATGCTCATATTGCCACTAATATCAATACTCTTAAAGAAAAATATAATATTGATGATTTCTTAGAGAATAAAGTATATAGGCCTACTGATAAATATGGTGAAGCATTTATCTATATTGTACCATACAGAAAAGCTATAGAGCAATTACTTAGAACTAGAGGAAATACTGCTATCTCCAATATGGATAATATCCCTCAGATGACTAGTGAAGCTGTAGATAGTTTTATTGAATCTACAGTACATGATGTAATTCAAGCTAATACAGAAGAATTAGATAATCTTAGCTCTATCATTCAAGAATCTGTAAGTGAATATTCTAAAGATAAAGACTATTCTACTGATGAAATGAAATCTATTAATAACATGGTTTCAGAATCCTGTGATGGATTAAGAATTGAAATTAATAAATCTAGAATTATTGAATCGGCATTAAGAGATAGATTTAATGTATACAAAGCTTACAGAGAGAATGGATCTTTATTTTTTAATGAAAAAACCGATACAGGCATCTCTAACTCAATGAGTTCTAGTGCTAATACGTTTGCCAATTCTGCAAAAGATGCTAATTCTATGGCTGCCAATGGGGTTACATTGGTTAATGATTTAAATCAAATGAATGGTACCGATAATGTAACTGGCAAACTTAAAATACCAGGATGTGTAGTAAAAGCATTAGACCATGAAATGGTTAAGCCATTATATATTGATGATATCTGTTTAGGATATTTCTATATAGAATGTGATAAAAAAATGACTTTTGAAAAGAATACTTTCTCATCTACTACTGGTGGCATTAGACCAGGAGGAGTATTTAGAAGTACATTCGATTATTATAGTAATGCTTCCAATGAGTTTGGTGCTATTAAATCTATAGCTAGAAATATTTCCATGCAAATAGATGCTAAGTTCGTTAATGCTAATCAAGACTTAACTAAAGAAATCTATTCTATTCTTAAATATAATTCTACTGTAGATGCTAGTGGTAAGATTAGTAAGATTACAGTTACATTTATTCCACCAGAAGATATAGTTCATTCATACTTTGATTTAGACCCTGTGACTAAACGTGGTGTATCTGGATTGATGAGATCATTATTTCCAGCTAAATTATTCTCTGCATTATATATCTCTAATGTAATTCAATTTCTTACTAGAGGTTTTGATAAGAGAGTATACTATGTAAGACAAACAGTTGATACTAATATTTCTGGTGTATTGATGAATGTAATCAATCAGATTCAAAAATCCAATTATGGATTACGACAGATTGAATCTATGTCTAACGTACTTAATATGCTTGGTAGATTTAATGACTTAGTTATCCCTAGATCCGCTAGTGGTGATTCTCCTATTGACTTTGAAGTAATACCTGGGCAACAAGTAGAAATTAAGAATGACTTAATGAATATGCTGGAAGAAATGGCAGTAAATGCTACTGATGTACCATTTGAAGTTATTCAGTCTAGACAACAGGTAGACTATGCTACACACTTAACCATGACTAATACTAAGTTCCTACAGAAGATTTATAATAGACAGGGTAAAACCCAAAAGATATTCAGTAAGATATTAACTAAGATTTATAATTACGAATATAATATGGATAACAATAGATCTGATGAAATTGTAGTAGTATTACCACCTCCTATTTACTTAAATGCTACCAATACTGCACAGATACTGTCATCCGTAACTGACCTCTCTCAAGGTATAGCATCTTCAGTAGTTAATGAAAATAATGATGCTGATTTAATGAATGAATTTGCTAGACAGGTAAGATTAAAAATGGTAGAATCATTATTCCCTGAAGGTTTCATTGATAAATGCTTAGATGACGCTAAGTTATCTTTAACTCAATCTGCTAGTGCTAATGATAATCAAGAAATGTAATTATTTAAAATAATAGTTGTATATTATTAGTATGAATATAAATATATTTATATTTATATAAGCTTAATTAATAATAATCTATTACAGTTATTACTGGGAAGGAGGATGATTCCAATGGAGGATACAATTCTAGTGCTAAGTATTTAAGAGTACATAACGGGAATTTAATTCATGGGCGATGTATGAGAATAAAATATATTAGTGTGGTATATACCACACTAATATATTTTATTTTTTTTCGATTAATAGTGGATTATAAGTAAATAAGTTATTATTTATATATTATTAATATGAGTAATATATATACTCGTATTTAATAGTTTTTGTTTATAGAAAGGAGAAAATATTATGAGTAAAAAACAAGTATTTGTAGTTAAAGGCGGTACACAGTACTACGGTATGTGGGACGATTCAGACAAAATTATTAGTGTGGATAAATCAGAGGAACCACGCCAAGTTACCATTACATGTAAGGATGTAACTATTATGTGTTCTATGTTTGAAGACTGCTCTAATCTTATTTTATTAGATTTATCCAATTTTGATACTTCTAATGTTACCCATATGCATGATACGTTTTCTAATTGTTCTAGTCTTACTGTATTAGACTTATCTAGTTTTGATACTTCTAGAGTAAGAGATATGGTTGGGATGTTTTCTGGATGCTCTAGCATTACTTCATTAGATTTATCCAATTTTAATACTTCTAAAGTAAAATATATGTGTGGTATGTTTGATAACTGCAACAATCTTACTTCGGTAGACTTATCTAATTTTAATACTTCTAAAGTAGACGATATGAGTTATATGTTCATGGACTGTTCTTCCCTTACCACATTAGATTTATCTAGCTTTGATACCTCTAATGTAACTAAAATGCATAGTATGTTTAATGGTTGTTATGATCTTACTACATTAGACTTATCCAGTTTTGATACCTCCAATGTAACCACTATATGGAGGATGTTCTATAACTGTTATAATCTTACCACCATCAAAGGAGTAATCGATATGAAGTCTTGCGAGGATTGTGGTGATATGTTCCATAACTGCCCTAAGCTTAAAAATGTTAAGATTAAAAATCCGCCACCAGATTTTGAAAGTAAAACTGGTTTATCCTTTTCACAGTACGTTGTAGTATCTTAAAGTGTATTTTTAGTAAAGGAGAAATTATTATGCCTAAACCTCAGGTATATGCAGTTAAAAGTTGTTGTCCTACTATCCCATGGCGTAGTGGTAACTGGAAGGATATTAATAAAATTGCTAAAGTATATAAATCTGTATCTGGCCGAGTTACAGTTGGATGTAAAGATGTAACTAATATGAATCATATGTTCTGTAACTGCTCTTATATTACTACAATAGATTTATCTAACTTTGATACTTCTAATGTAGTTGATATGAGTTCTATGTTCTATGATTGTGATTCTCTTACTACATTAGATTTATCTAATTTTGATACATCTAAAGTAAAAGATATGATGCGTATGTTCTATGGTTGTAATAAACTTACTACATTAGACTTATCTAGTTTTGATACTTCTAATGTAGAGGACATGTGTGCCATGTTCATTAATTGCTCTAATCTTACCACCATCAAAGGTGTTATAGACATGAAGTCATGCAAATATTTTTATGAGGATATGTTCCATAACTGTCCTAAACTCGCTGGCGTTAAGATTAAGAACCCTCCTGCTGACTTTGAAAGTAAGACTGGATTGTCTTCTTCTCAGTACACTGTAGTTAATGAGTAATACATGAGAATAAAATATATCAGTGTGGTATATACCACACTGATATATTTATTTTTTTTTGATTAATAGAAAGTGTTATACCCATCCGCAAGTGCAGAAGTCGGCTGATTGGTAGACTTTTCACTTGGGGATTGGATATTATTGAGAGATTTATAACCAAATCTAGATTCTTCAAATACAGTTCTGCTATTAATCCAATCCAAGAACTCTTGTGCTCTCTTGGTTACAGCTGAACCAGTAATTGGATAACCATTGAATGCATAGTTAAGTTCTCTCCACTGAATTTCGCCCTTCTGAGAATTGTACATGGACATTTCGGCAGAAGTTGGCTGGCATGCAACAAGAAGATATGCCTTTTCAATATTAGACATAGTGTTATCACATACGCCATAGAGGAACTCAAATGTTTCGTTTTCATAACCAGCTTGAATTACACTAGTAGATTTATTAATTGGATCAATCAATCCATTATATCTCTTAACTTGTGTACGTGGGTCTTTAATACCACGAATAAACAATTCATTTACTTTAGTGATAATAGAACCAGAACGTTCATAGAATCTCATAGTAAATGAACCAGCTGATTGTTCATTAGTCTTAGTAATAATATTAATTTCATTAATACCATCACTAAGAGAGTTAGTATCGATAGTTAAGTCATCAAGACCATCTAATCCTTTGAAATCATATTCAAGAATATGAGTATAGTCGTTGATTAAAGTTTTATATGTATCGTTAGAATCTTTAAGTTTGGATAAAAATTCAGGAATCTTTAATACGATTAAGAAACTGTAGCCTGTTTCATAGTTATCAAACTGATAAAGGTCAGAATAGTCTACAACACCTCTAGATAACATATATCTAGTAATGTCTTTAGGAGCTTTCATACCTTCATAAATATTATGAACTGCCATACTATTTATTTCTCCTTTCTAATTACTTACTTACATTACTAGTCGAATTAATCATTGTAAGCTTGAAGATTTCAGACTGAATGAAGTCTTTAAAGCTAACTTTGATAACTGCATAGAAGATCTTATTAAGTTCATACTGATCGTCTTTTACATATTCGATGCTAATAGACTTAAAGTACCCATTATAATTATTAATTACTTTTTCAATATCAGCTTTATATGATTCATAATCCTGATCATAAATAAATGCATATCTACTCTTTGGACACTGCCTACGAATATCATGCATCATAGCTTGGATAAGAAGTACATTATGAAGCCATGATAACTGAGTATATCTTTCCTGAGAAGTATATTCAATATCCATGGTCGGAATGCCGTCATAATAAGCGATATAGTTGATTCTATTATCATCGAACCACTGTTTCTGGTCATAGGTAAGAATGTTAGAATCAGTCTTTGGAGTTCTCTTTGGAGCAAAGTTAATAGTACCATCGATAATTTCATTAGCAAAGGTAATACCAAATCTCTGACCGCAGAATGGACGACTTACACCATTGATATAATGCTTAGCGAACTTATCTACAAGTAAATATGGTACAGTAACTTGTACTTGTTTACGATAGTAAGGTTCTTCAACATAGAAACTATTAGCATAGTCTGCGATAAATTTAGACTTATGATCGGAATACTGTTCTGCTGCTAATTCAATTTCTTGAATAGAATTAAGATTTAATCCAAGATCTCTGAAATAGAAGCAATCTTCTCTAAAGTTTACTAAGTTTGCAATAGCATCTTTAATTTCTTTAGGATAATTAGCATCAAAGATTACATCGATTCTGGTATTATCTAAATCATAGATGTCATCAGAATATGTACCATTGAATACTTCTAATACTTCTTCATAATAGAGAGATAATCCAGTTGTAGCACCATCATCATCTACTCTTGGCTGTAAAGTGATTGGGTATTCACCAAATGACCCATTAGAACCATTCTGAAGAATATTGCCATTAATAGCATCTAAAGAATCAGAGTTTTTATCAATTTCAATGGTATTAATCGGCTTACCAAATCTATCATAACTAAAGAGAATATCACAATGTGAGATTTCATCTTTAGAAATAGAAGAAATAGAGGAAACCTTATCTACAAAAGCATTATATTCACTTTCATAGAACTTACAACGAATGTATGAAGAATTACCATTAATTACCTGATCAAAAGATTTATTCTTTGCGTTACCGATAGTACCATCAGAAGATTCTACGATATATGGATTAAATGTAGCATAATGTGTTTCAATAGTAGAATTATTTTCCATAACTTCTACTTTATACTTTACATAAGATACTGGTCTTCTAGTGGTAGTATCAGCAGTGAATCTAAGCTTCTTAGTAGAAACACCACGGCCTGTATCAGTAAAGGTTAAAAGTAAATAACTTGTTTCACCTCTAGATACAGGAACAATACTATCCTTATTCAGATACATAAAGTTTTCAACTTTAGCAATGACAGAACCAATATCGCTAGTATTATTAGTCTGAAGGCTATCAGTAAGAGGAACTAATTTATACTTAATCTTAGCTGCTTTTACTGTTGGGTAATCATTAAGATCAGAACCAGTAGACGGTTTAATAGTAGTTACATCTTTATAGGTAGCACCAATTCTCTGTTCTTCTTTAGAAGTATCTACATCCACTAATGCCTGATAATATTGAGAATTGTATTTTACTATAGAACCTTTAGAATATTTATTACCTTGAGTATAGTTTACATCAGAAGAAGTAGTAACTTTCTTCCAATAGCCTTCTACTTCTTTAGTAGTGTAATACAATGGTCTACCTTTAGAATCAGTCTGTTGTACAGTATCTTCACTAACAACAGCGAATAAACCAAGGTTAGCTAATTTAGAGTCTTTAGCTACAACACGTTTGCAGTACTGTAAACCGCCAGCATTAGCAATCTTAGCTGCCTGAAGTAAAGGCTGACCGTGTTTAAAGAAATTAGGGTTGTCACCATAAAGGGCGAAAAATTCATTACCAGATAAATTCTTTTGTAAAGTTTCTGGACCTTTATCAGATGAAAAAACAGTCATGAATGTTGCTCTATTGGTATTATCACTATCAAATCCTATATTAGGATTGATATCTGTTTGGTCATCAAAGATAAATTTAGTATCTGGAGCTGCCATTATATATCCTCCTTTTATATATTACTGTCTTTATTAAAAACTACCTTCATTAGTTAAGGCAACTTTTAATCATATGTTAAGCTCAGCACCTCTTAAACAATATTCTCTCCTGTCAAAACTCTTTCAAGAGGAATCTGAACCTTATTATTATTTAATGATGCAAACACAATAGACTCATCGATATTTTCAGATGTAAGAGATGTATAAGCACTAATAAGCTTAGGAATGTATTTAACTGAAATAGGTTTATAGTTTTTCATATCATTATCTTTAGATAATCTAAATGGAACTTTAATATCTTTCTTAGACCTACAAAGTTCTGATATAATAATACCAAATAGCTGTAAAGAGAATGAATACTTATTACCATTATACAAATAATTTGATACAAAGTATTCTTGTATCTTATCATATGGAATAGTATTTGGTATATGACCATTCTTTATAAATAACTTAATTAATGCTTCAGAGTTATCAATGTCTTGTGGTACTTTAATATCTACTATAATAGGGTCATCTTTTTTATAATACAATACTCTATAATCATCAGGTTCTGATTCTTTAATAAGTTTAACATCAGTTATCTTTTCTACTTTATATGGTTTAGTACTAAACCTAGTAGGATAATTAAAAGTATGAAGTCCTGATAGCTTATTATTAATCTTAGTAGTATAATCCATAATACCTAAAGTAGAGATATATTCACCTTCAAAATATGCAATCTGTTGATCGAAAAATATTTCAGGAATATAGAAAATAAACTCTCCTTCACCATTATAGAGAATAGAATCTCCTTTTCTCTTTAGAAAAGGAGGCATAGCATTATTATCCATAATTACTCTCCTTTCTTGTAAACTTATAATATTGTTTTTTATCAAGAATTTCATTTATATATTATTATAATGAGTAAGCAATATTGCTTACTCATTTTTATTTTTATTAAGGAGGTCTCAAAGATGAACACTCGTTGGAGAGGTAAAAAGAAGTTAAACAAATATGTTTTTTCTCAAAAACAAATTTGGGGTGCATATAAAACTATGGCAGAATTCAATTTAGCATTATTGAAAGAATACAGGAAAACGCAGGGAATCAGTTATCCGATAGGAATTAATAGTCCTGAGGAATGGATTAAATTAATTGATAGATTTATTTGGGTATTTGATCAGATAGTACGTAATTACCCAGATTCACCGCATCAAGTTTTTAATACCTGCCATATTGATCACCATGATTATAAAAAAGAATTTATGAGTATAGAAGAGTATAATAAATATATTCTAGAATCTCTTCATCTATTTGCTGAATATTTTCAAGGAATTTGGGATTAAAGAAAGGAAAAATAAAATGATTATTACTAGAAAAGAGCTTGAAAACGCTGCTATTGAATTATTAAAAGACATCTACACTTATGATCCTTTTAGTGTAACAAATGTTGCACTAGATAAAGCAATTATTGAGCATCACGACGTTGTTATTCGTGATAGCATGGATAATATTTGTGGATTAGATATAGAAGATAGACTTAACAAAGATAGTGTAAAACTCAGTAATGCTTATTGGCTAATGCGTTATATCGATAATTATGGGGATAATGGTAAAATCGATACAGAAGATAATTTAACAGTTTGTACAGATCATAACTCTTCATTTTATATTACCACTTTATATTGTCACTCTGCTATTTGTGTTGATAAAAATAGTCCATTCTATTTAGATTCTCTTTCAGCAATAATTCTTAAAGATAACCCCGATCATTATGAATGGGTTATAATAAGAAATGGCACTAAACATTGTGCAGGAGGCAAAAGAATAGAAACTCTTGAAGATGAACCTAGCCCTACAAAATTACTTAATGTTTTTGTTAAAGAAGGAATAGAATGAATATGATTAGTAAAGATGATATTAAAGTAGTTATTGAAGAGCTTATAACTAAGCTTAAATCATCTACTACTTATACAGTAGAAGATGCTGAGAAGCTTAAGAATGCATTAATTGTAAGAGATTATTTAGATAAAAAAAATAGACGGTAATTTTATTATTGTAGGAAATGAAAAACACATTCTATCATCTATGACCATTGATTATAGGGATAATAGTTTACCAAATATAGCTAATAGATTATGCTCTAATCCGTTTAATGTTATCTTTCTTACTAATAATAAATTCTACTTAACAAATTATTTAGTTTATACTATACCATGGTATGAATCACACGGAGGCAAAACCTTACAGACAGGTGTACAATTATTATTTAGTAATAGTATTAATCCATCAGTTTGTTTCTCTAAAGTATTATATTATCTGGATTTAGTTGAATATTCATCCATTATTGATGTACTAGATGAATGCATCAGCCGTATAAAATTCGATTAAGAATAAAAATACTGATAAAGTATTAAACTTTGTAGCATAATAAAAAGGTAGGGATTATATAATCCCTACCTTTTATTTTTATTCTTTTTTATTGTACTTAATAATCTGAAGTTATTTTAAATGAGAATAATTATTGGGTCTGTCCTCTCCATTTTGTTTTATGTATTCCTAAACCCTTTTATCATCCATATCTATTCTGGTTTGATTTGCTATCGCATTATATACTGCTCTATAATGATGGCGTGTCTGCTTATTTGCTGGTTCCAGTAAATTCATCACTATTAGAGCTAACGTATTTGTTATGGATTTTTCTAAGGTCATTTAAAGCTGCCTTTTCATGTTCTTTCTTTTTCCAACTTTTAGTTTCATTATATACCATATCTTCTACAGCACTATAGTCTTCATCATTATCATATTCTTCATTACAAGATTCTATGTATTCATTTACATCATCTACTGCTTCATTATAACCAATGGTATATGCTTGTTTTAAATCTTCTTCTGTATAAAACATAGTATAAGCCTCCATTATACTAAATCATTTTTTATTTTTGTATAGTTTTTGTGGGAATTCGTATTCTCCCTTTCTAGCTTTCTCAAATGCCTTGGAAAATCTTTTTCATATTTTTTCATTCCGTCAAGCTTGCCCTTTATATGTTTCATTCATTCGTCATTTTCAACTTGCTTGGCATAAACATTTTTATTTTTCCTACACTATTAATCTTTTCTATAAGACACTTTCCTATTACAGGTTATTTATTATCTCGCATACCATGTTGTTCCATCTTTTTTTTAATTCTTTGTCTTGCTGTCTTACTCCTTCAACAGAAGCATTAAGTTCATCCAATAAAGTTGTTGTTTGTTTTAAGTTCAGGCGGATTTTTAAGCAATCTACGTGCTTCAGATAAAGATTTTCTATACATCTTTAAACATGCAGACGCAACAAGTTGTCCGCCTCTAAATTTAGTATAATTGATAGTATGAATAAACTTACTAATACGTTTTAATGCAATCGATAATTCTTTAGGATTATTGCTAAATTTATCTTTAGCAGCTTTTTCTTCTTTTGATAGCATAGATAATACATCTGTATATGATTTCATAATATAATTATAGAAATCATTCATTATAGTATCTACATCTTTAAATATCGATTCCATCTCTTTGTCTAATTCATCAGAACCCATTGTTATTTTATGACCAACAGGTTTTAAAAGCACAGAACCGGTTTCAGGCTTAGGCTTAACAAATTTTTCATCAAAGTCATCTCGAATACCTTTAATATAGCCTTCAATTTCTTCTAATGATTGATTATTTTCGGTTCTCATAAAAGTAGTCATATCATTAGACATTCTTATCATATTTACTAATTCTGTGTATTTTTTATCATCGATTTCATATGTATTAAAAGTAGTATTTCCAATTTTTACCCGTTTAAACATCGCATCCAGAGTATTACCACCAGCTTTATATGCGGCTATATCAGAAGATGCCTTTAAGTCAGTTTTAGCTATAGCTTTTAATACTTTAGCCATAGCCATAGTTAATTTTCTTTTGATGGATAAAAAGAACCCTTTAACTTTTTCTATAGCTTTCTTTACTAAGTTTACAAATAAAATAAAATATGTATGTATTTTATTTTTAACCTTAGTTATAACTCCTTCTTTATTTTCTTCTGCTTCCGTATATACTTCATATGTAGATTCTACAATATAGTCATTAATAAGAGCCATATTCTCAGCAGATTCTACCATAGCTCTAGTCATACCATCACTAGAACCATAAGACATATCTGGTTCTACATTATTGATAAAATCAATAATCATTTTATCATCCATTATCTATTCCTCCATATACAAAAAATATTTTATAAAGTATATATAAGTATGGGGATGGATTATATATAATATAAAATACTTATACAATTACTATAGAGTTAATTAAAAATAAAAAGAATTATATAATATAATAGTGAGTTTATATAAGTAAACTCAATAGCTTATTCAGTCTATTTTTATAAAATATTTAGACTTATTTCTAAAGGAGGAATTATTATGAAATCTGTGGTTAATAAGACTTATAGTTTTAAAAATGCAAATGATGCTTTTAAAGTGCTAAATTCTATTGCACCAAACGTTTTACAAGTATTCAATAATACAGTAAAAGAAACATTAACTGGTTGGTTTTTTAGTAATCCTAAAGAAATCGGATTTGCACTATTTACATTAGAAAAAAATGAAGAAATTAATAAATTAATTTCGGATAAAACAATTTTACTCAATAATAATAAACCTAATGTAATTATGTTTAAAACTGATAGTGATATTATTGAAATTGACATTAATAAAAAAACATGGATTTTAAATAATAAAGCTAGTAGTATTATTTTTGATCCATTTGATTTTATCGATGAAAATGATGTTATTACCATCAATCTTTTAAAGAAATGGGGATTTAAATGTACACATAAATTTCTTGAAAGAATTTCTCAGTTTATTAAAGCCATTGAAAAATCTGGGTATAATATTACCGACTTTAATAATATGAAATTTACTTTCCCGAATAATAATTATAAAGTTTCATATAAAAACTTTAATTTGATTAATAGGGAAGGAAAAATTATCCATTTCTATATTGATGAATCTGGTAAAAATATGACTGAATTAGTATAAAATAATAGGCATACCAATATTGGTATGCCTATTATTTTTTTTATATTTTACTTTATTTAATCATGTCTAAGATTGAAGCAGATTCCTGTTTTGCTGGTTCTTTCTTTTCATCTTTTTTATCAGAAGATTTAGAACCACCAATAACACTTCTTACTGCCGAGAATAATTTTTTATAATATTTCATGCAAGAAGATGCAATTTTTTGAGCAATATTATACTTTAATGAATTCAGGCCATTAATCACGATATTAATACCTTTTAATTCATTTTTAATGGTATTGAATTCATCTCTACTAGATGCTTTTTTAAGACGATTTTTTACGTCTTTTTCTCTATTGCTAAGTCTATTAATCATATTTTTAGATGAATTCATAAGTGAATTATAGGCTTCATCCATTTTTTTATTAATGTCTACAGAAAAACGATCTTTAAAGAATTTTTCAGCGTCTTTTTTACTAATAGAGCTTTTTTCTGCTACTAATAACGGCTGCTTATATACTTCTTCAAGTTTGCTTTTCAGTTCTTCTACTCTCTTCTTGCTATCTTCAGCAGTAGCAATTTTAAGATCATTAATGGTAGTTTCTGCTTGAATGAAGGACTGTAATGTACCATATACTGGTGACCATTTAAAAGTTTCTACTTCTTTTTCACTAGATAAATCTGAAACACGATTTTTAACAAAATTACCGATAGCTTTTACTGCCTTAGCCATAGCTACAGTAAGTTTTCTTTTAGCAGTTAAAAAATAACCTTTAATCTTTGTAATGAATTTTTTAATAATATTCATAAATAAAGTGAAGTATGCAGAAACTTTAAGGCCCATTTTACCAAAGAAGCCCTTTTTATCTTCTTTATTTTCTTCTGCTTCCGTATATACTTCATATGTAGATTCTACAATATAGTCATTAATAAGAGCCATATTCTCAGCAGATTCTACCATAGCTCTAGTCATACCATCACTAGAACCATAAGACATATCTGGTTCTACATTATTGATAAAATCAATAATCATTTTATCATCCATTATCTATTCCTCCATATACAAGAAATATTTTATAAAGTATATATAAGTATGGGGATGGATTATATATAATATAAAATACTTATACAATTACTATAGAGTTAATTAAAAATAAAAAAAATTAATCAAAACATTTATCAATTAATTCTTTTTTATCAGGAAATTTAGCCAAAGCCATAGTTAATTTTCTTTTGATGGATAAAAAGAACCCTTTAACTTTTTCTATAGCTTTTTTAATTGTATATATAAATGCAGCATAAAATTTAGTAAATCTATCTTTCGTGTTCTGACTTATAATAGATTCGTTATATACTTCATATGTAGATTCTACAATATAGTCATTAATAAGAGCCATATTCTCAGCAGATTCTACCATAGCTCTAGTCATACCATCACTAGAACCATAAGACATATCTGGTTCTACATTATTGATAAAATCAATAATCATTTTATCATCCATTATCTATTCCTCCTCTGTATATTATCATCGTTAAGTTTAAATTGATCAGAGCTAGGATCCTCTTCAATGATAATATAAGCTATTTCTCCATCATTTTGATTATATGTAACAATTTTATTGTATACTTCTGCGTACTTTTTTTGTGTTAAAACAAACATTTGATTGCAGTCATTTATTTTTTTAAATACATTTTTAAGTATTTTATTAAAACATTTTTCTATTGTTAATAGTAAATAATTTTTTTCGGTATAATCATAGTCACTATAATCATTACTATTAAATATTTTATTTTTTTGCGTATCAACGGCATCGGTTAATTTATCTAATGATGAAAAAATATTATCATAAAAGAGATTAAATGATTTTATATTCTCATTGCTTATATCGGTAAATATTTTACGTATAGTATCTATATTATTCACTCTTGAATGTTTTTCTGTAATGTCCATTACTGGGTCAACTGATACGCCTAAATTATTCCCTATATTAAGTTTATCAAAATCTGATTTTTTATTTAAAAAGCTAATGCTATTTATTGCATTTATAATTTTATCAATATCATAAACATTATCATCTTTATAATACTTCAAATAATTAGTATCCATAATAATACCGTACTTATAGA
>CYGL01000064.1_pt1 | contig 51979 bp, 71 predicted proteins | sample 485531 | NCBI WGS metagenome assembly CYGL01 (sample SAMEA3497897, study PRJEB9818) | human gut metagenome | reverse complement strand
TCCAAATAAAAAAGTAATGATATCAGTCATCCACACATATAATGTACACAACGATATTAATATCAAGAAAGGGCAAAGGCTTATCAATCCTATTAAAGAAAAATAGTAGGTATTGATGTTGCAAATATCCATGGATATTTTTCATACTCTCTTTTTCATTTAAATTTTTACTTTCCATATTAGTTAGTATATTTGTATCGTAACAAGTTGCAGATGTTACAGAAACAAAGTGGTTAAACTTCCTCAATTAGTAGGTTTAATATATAGTATCCGTAGTAGCTGCAACCTATTGCGGATATTTTTTCAATTAATAACAGTTAATCCCCAAAACTATGAAACTTAAATTCAAAAGAGAGTATGAAAAATATCCATGGATATTTGCAACATCAATACCTACTATTTTTCTTTTAATAGGATTGATAAGCCTTTGCCCTTTCTTGATATTAATATCGTTGTGTACATTATATGTGTGGATGATGATATCATACTTTTTATTTTGGAGTAACTTGGTACATTCACTTATTGATAAAATAAAATCAAAGAACTATGGACGAAAAATTCAACCTATCTCCCGATCCATGCAATTCTGATGAACAAATCAGAATGAGTTGTCTAAAGTACGCAGTTTACGTTTACGAGGCTCAACACATGATGGGTAACCCTTTGGACCTTGCGCAAGCTTTTTACGATTGGGTTACTTCTCAAGAGGAAAAGCAACCGGAATAATTTTCTTTTTTTCATTATCAATACATTATATATGAATAAATTTTTCCTCATAAAAACGATAAATTAGGTTGGGCATGTTGCATTGTAGGATTTGCTTCCGCTATATTGGCATTTTCTGTTATCATAGCTGATATAATCATAAGAATAACCAATTAATAATATTTTTGTCATGGAAAATGAACCTGATTACACTATTACCATTTCCCGTAGATTTACAGGTGGAGATGCCTTTAATGTAGAGAGAATCATCAAAAACGCCAAAGATGGAGAAGTTATATATACCTCTCTCCATTGTTTTGAAAGTGATAGCGAAAAAGAGTCTCCCGTTGCACATCTTGAGAAGCATTTAGGATTATACCCTCCCGAAACGAAAGCCAATGCAGATGTAATAGATGCTGCAATTTCAGCGAGGATTCTAACTTTCCCGTTATCTCTTCAGAAATGGATGGATCCATCGTTTTCTTAAGATTCTCAAGTTCAAGTTTTAACCTTTCCAAGTCATTGGAAAGTATTTGGTCTTGCATTTTAAATCCTCCATAGCGGTAGAATGTGTCCAATTTTGAAGTTGGATATATTCTGCCGCTATTCTTATATCCTCCGATTTTAATCATTCCCATATTTTCAAGCTCAATCATCACTTTTTCAAATTGTACCTTACTGATATTAAGGTTTGGAACATCTTTATATTCAAACAAGAACCCGTTCGTCTTTTGATTAATCAGCTCATTTACTATTTTATCCTTCTCTTCAGGCATTATCACTTTTGGATAATTTTCCTCCTTTTTAATAACTGGTTCTCTAAAATAGTCTTTCATATTTCTAAATAGTTAAATAATGTTTTTACTAACTATTTTAATTAGTATTCCATTGTGCTTTCTAAAATAGTTAGTATATTTGCAATATCAAATCAAATTAATACAAATAAAAGGATAAAATTTGATAGAAACAATAGTAACACTAAAAAGAGATCAAGATGAACGCATTCAGTTTTTTAAAAGATGGCAAATTCAATAACAGTGAGATAATGAAACACGCTCATGTTTTGAAAGCGTATCGTCGTATCTCTTTGAGTGAGGCTTTAAAAAAGGTTTGGTTCTTGGCAAAGAGACAGCAAAAAGAATACAGAGAGGTTGAAGAGGAAAAGAAGTCTTTCAAACCTGTATTCAATGCAAGCAAGGGAAATGTATTAAAAGCGTTCTTTGCCGATAAATATACTAACTATGATAGCTCTTGGAGGTAATTATGAGTACAGAACAGATTAATGAGAAATTGGCTTTCCTTCATCAATACGTGAAGGATCTGGAGAAGAGAGATGAAAAGACCGTTCAGTTATTGACCGCTTTTAATAAGCCAAAGAAATGGATTATGAATTACCTTTTCAATTTGATAAGTGAATACGAAGCTCTGTTAGGTTAGAATCTACGAAAGAAGCGAGCGAAACGCTTTCGGAGCACAACGGTAAACCGATGAATCCTAATTCGGGATGGGAGGCTTAACCCTCAAAAATGAAGCCGTGTTCAGGGCACGTTAAAGTAGCCTGCGCAGATAAGCAGTATAGCCGATGCGGAGTTATAGCGTAATAGCCAACCAGCGAATGATATGAGCGGAAGGAAGCAACGTGAGTAAGTAATATATCGAAAAAATCAGTCTGAAAAACATCGTCTTTATCAGTAAGAAAACGGGTTGGGCGTCCGTACGCTGATTACAATATAGCCCTACTGACGGATTGAACGGCATCCGATAGCGAGAATCGGGTAGGGCACTTTTTCTGTTAGTGTTTTATTTTGTGTTTGTGTTGTATAGTGTACGGTCTGCGAAGATAGTGCACTTTTTAATAAGGATAAGTGGCGGAATTGGTAGACGCTGAAACAAGGGAAGTGTGAGTGCGATACTCCTTAAAATTAGAACATGTACCATTCCCGGTTCGACCCCGGGCTTATCCACAATAATAATCAAATAATTAATCTTATGAAACGTACTCCACTATTTGCAATTTGGGTAATATCGTTTGCATTAACAGTATTGCTTGCAAACGAAATGAATATTGTCTTCTGGCTTTCGTTTGCTGTATTTGCATTATGTTCCATATACATGGAAAAGCACCAAAAAAGACTAAAAAGAGAGAGTGATAGAAGAAAAGTGATATAGGTATGCGGTTCGGGAGAATAGCTGTTTTATGTGTGAAAATTCGTGTTTCGATTAAGTCCTGTATCTGAAGTGATACAGGCAAACGGGCGTAAAGTGGCAGTGTGTGAGCTCGCCTGTCCAGTTGGTTTATTGCCGGTTCGAATCCGGTTACGTCCACAAATTAATAATTTAAAATTAATCGTTATGTCAGGAAAAAACTTAAAGAAAGAATAGAGATAGAAAAGAAATTAAGAAAAAAAGAAGACTCTATTCGTTACAAATTCAGCGATGAGTTGGCTGTTCAGCTTCGTAGATGTATTGCCGATTTAAACAGATTGGCTAAAATCGATAGAATAATTGAAAAAGATCAATTATTATACTCGGTAAAAACAAATCGAAAAGCCGGATACGTTGATGTAGTTAGAAACTATTAATTATGGATGCGGTTGTACAATATGCTATCGATCAAGCTTCAAAAACAGCAATTGAAGCTTTTGAAAAATGGAAAAACGCTTTTCTTAGTAATCCAAGAATAGTGATAGTAAAATCAGAAGCGGAAAAGTTAGCTGGTGGTCGAATGGTTCTCAAGAACTTAGAAGATAGAGGATTTATATCCCCATATCAGTTTGGAATCGAAACAGTAACAGACAAAGAAGGCAATGTTGTTACTGAACCTAAAGGGCGTATATACTATAAACAGTATGAAATAATGAAGGCGATAGAAAAAGGCAATATTCTAAAATGCCTTCAAAAACGCAAATAACCATTCATTTATTAATTAACCAAATCCGCAGTTAAGGATCTGCGTAGGGTGCGAGTCCCTGTATTTGAGTTTTACATGTTCTATACTATCCTAGTGTCCGTTGATTCGGTATCTAGGAACAAAATTTTGTCGTTAAAATACGATTTTGGAAGCGTCGGTTCGTGAGGATAGGCGCTTTATTTATTTCGATTAACCACTTTAATAATATATATAGTTATGAAAAAAGTAATTGTAAGAGGAGATCGTTCCGGTGTATTTTTCGGAGAGTTAGTAGAAAGAAATGGTAGTGAGGTTAAGCTCGCAAATTGTCGTAGATTGTGGTATTGGGATGGTGCTGCTAGTATATCTCAATTAGCAGTTAATGGTACGACTAACCCATCTGAATGCAAATTCACAGTTACGGTTCCAGAGATAGAGATTCTGGATGTGATTGAAATTATCCCGTGTTCGGATGAAGCTGTAAAATCTATTGAAAGTGTACCGGTATGGGCAAGGTAATGGAAGATAGAATAAAACAGTTTCTAAATATTGGCTATGGCTCTGGCGATGGCTCTGGCTCTGGCGATGGCTATGGCTCTGGCTCTGGCTCTGGCTCTGGCGATGGCTATGGCTCTGGCTCTGGCTATGGCTATGGCTATGGCGATGGCTATGGCTCTGGCTCTGGCTATGGCTCTGGCTCTGGCGATGGCTATGGCTATGGCTATGGCTCTGGCTATGGCGTAAAATCCATAAATGGAAATTCTATTTATGTAGTAGATAATATACCTACTATTATCACAAATGTAAAAGATAATATCGCAAAAGGTTTTATCCTTCAGTCTGACTTATCTCTTACTCCCTGTTTTATAGTAAAAGAGAATAATCAATTTTCTCATGGTAATACTCTACATGAGGCATTTGAATCTTTGCAAGAAAAGCTTTATGATGATAGTACAGAAGAGGAAAGGATTCTCAAGTTTAAAGAACATTTCTCTGACTTTTCTAAAAAGTATTCTGCTAAAGATTTGTTTATATGGCATCATGTACTCACTGGGAGTTGCAAGGCTGGAAGAGAAGCTTTTTGCACGGATAAAGGTATAGATGTAGACAATGATAGGTTTACCGTCTATGAGTTTATAGAACTGACTAAAAATTCGTATGGCGGTGATATTATCCGCAGACTATCTTAACTTAATCCCGGTTTGCTTTGATCGGCACTCCGGGAGCAATTTTAAAACCACTTTTAAATAATATAAGATATGCCAATTATTAAAAAAAATGACGTAACTCCTGAACGTCCAGTGATTATCGTTGCTATATGGCACACCGGGAACAGGAAAAACTTCTGTTGCTACAACTGCATATAATCCTCTTTTAATAGATACAGATAGAGGATATGATAGAGCTGTACAACGATGTGATACCCTTATCGCCAACAAATGGGAAGACATAACGGCGGAATATGAAACAATGAAGTCTTATAGTACTATCATTTGCGATACTGCTAAAGCGTGCTTGGATGATTATCTGATGAATTTTGCTGTAAAAAACAACTACAAGTTAGCAACCAATACTTTAAAAAGATTTGGGCAAATAGCAGAAGACTTTAAGTCGTTTGTTAATCAACTTCGTTCTAATGGTTCTGACATTATTTTTATTTGCCATGATAAAGAGGTAGCGGAGGGTGACATTATAAAGCATTCACCGGATTGCACAGGACAGAGTAAAGATTTGCTTCTCCGAATTGCTGATCAGGTTGGATATATATCTAAAGTAAACGGTAAGCGCACTATTTCATTTGAGCCAACTGATACTTTTATTGGGAAAAATGTAGCACAATTAAAGATGATGGAAATACCTGAATCATCTAGTGCTGATTTTTCTACATTTATGGCAAATGTGATTTCTACAGTAAAGCAGGCAATACAAAATAAATCAGAGGAACAGAAAAAAGCAAATGAGATGCTTTCCTCTTTGAGAGAACAACTTGCAGCTGCTATGACAGATGAAGATATAGCTGCCCTTATCGAAGCAATGAAAGAATTACCACAAGTACTTCAGTATCCGTTTTTCTCTGAAATGAAGTCTAACCTTGCATCCAAGGGGTATAAGTACGAAAACAAGAAATTCGTAAAAGATGCAGCCGCTTAAGCCTCTTATAAGAGTTACACAACTCGAAGCATACAGAAAGTACATTGAACAGAGCGAATATGCCAATTATGAAATTACCGAGCAATCTGTAATAGAAAGCATAACAGGCGTATTTGCCGGAAATGAATACACTCGCATAGGCACCGCTTTCCACTCCATTGTGGAAACGGGGAAGCCTGTGTGTGATAAAGTTTCTGCCGGTGAACGTACCTTCCTTTACTACGGAAAAGAACAGAAAGAACCAGTTCCTTGTGGACGCAAATTCAATATTGATGGGTTCGATGTTATTTTGGATGTAAATCAGTGTAAGGTCGCAATGGATTACCGCAACGAACACCCCGACGCTTTTCATGAAATACGCATTTACAAAGATTTTGGAGATGCTGTCATAACCGGATGCGCTGATATGATAGACGGTATAGAGATACGGGATATAAAGACTAAGTATTCTTACCCGTCTGATACTGACTATATCAATTCTTGCCAATGGCGGCTTTATCTTGAGATTTTTAAAGCGGATATATTCCATTTCGACCTATTTGTGTTCGATGGCTATAAAATAGACAAGCATGGATATGATGTAAGAGGGTTACCGCTTGAAAGATATTCTCCTGCGATAACCTGCTATCGCTATGATGGGATGGAACGGGATAATAGGAATTTGCTTCGTTCATTTCTAGAATGGGCGGAATACAGGGATTTAGTTAAATATTTAATAAAAGAATAATTATGAGTAGTTTATTTGGTAGTATCTGCCTTTCGGAAATTCCCCGTGAGCAGATGAAAAAGGTAATGTGTAAAGATGGTAAAGAGCGTATTTTCCTAAATATATGGGTAGGGGAGCGTAAAGAACCTGCTACATTTGGGAGTAACACTTACACGCACTATGTATCCTGTTCTCCTAAGAAGGAAGAAAGGAAAGATGGGGTAAATTATTTTTTGGGTGATTTGCAAACTTATAATCCACAACCAAGTGCTCCAAGTATGGAACAGGTTGATTCAGCCCCCTGTGTTTCTCCTGCAGATGATTTGCCATTTTAAATATGTTATACGACCTATCTAATCCATTGCAGGCGGAACAGTTTAAAACCCGTTCCGCTTTGCTTGTTAAAAACGGGAAAATAGTAGAACTTACAGAAAAGAAGCCGATACGCACCGACAAACAAAACCGGTATTTGCACGTCATTTTAGGGTATTTTGCTTGTGAGACAGGCAATACCTTAGAATATGTAAAGCAAAAGTATTTTAAAATACTATGCAATAAAGACATATTTATAAAGGAGGTTTCTGATAAGTATTTGGGTAACATCAAAGTTCTACGTAGTTCTGCTGAATTAGACACAGAAGAAATGAGTAACGCAATTACTCGTTTTAGGAACTGGAGTTCTGGGGAAGCAGGAATATATCTTCCTAGTCCCGACGAAGATCGACTATTGCAATTAATGGAGATAGAGGTCCAAAGAAACAAAAATTACATTTGATTCCAAATAACAGCTATTTGGAAGTTTTTAAATAGAATAATGCGAAAAACTAAAGTAATCCATGTCTACCTGATCTTCGAAAAGCGGAACTATTACTTCAGTTCGGTAACGGGTATCTTCCGGCATTTATCCGAAGATCAGATAGGCATCAGACAAAGCACATTGTCTCACAATACGGAAAAATACTATTGTAACCGGTAGGGCTATAATCCGCAAGAGTGAGCTGTTAAGATAGCTTTGTTAACCTTTTTACCCCAGCCTGCCTGTCTGTGAAGATTGGCGGGCGAACATGGGACAAAATGGTCATAGGGCGCTAAGACTAAATGAACGGAAATTCTAAGTGTACATAAGAATGGATGTCATCAAGACCGGTGCCGGGGATGTGTGAGTAAATTTAGTCGAAAACCTATCCGGACGATACTTGTTCAGGTTCGACTCCTGCTTGTCCCACATGAAAATAACAATCACCAAACAAGAATACCAGACGATAGTCCGGTGCTTGAAAACATCAGAAATCCTCATTAGGGGATATAATTCGAGAGATGAAGATATGATTTGTAAAACTAGAAAGAAACTTCAAAGAAATTATGAGAACCGTAGAAATAATGACAGAGGTTGAAGTAGACCTTGACGATTACGTTGATGAAATTCTTGAAGAGTGTGACGACGATGAGCTAATTAAAGAAGTTGAGAAGCGGGGACATAGAGTTTATAGAAAAGGAAATCGTGTAGTAGCTTTTGAAGATCAACCTGTAAATTTCAACTCTCCGGAAGATTTAAGAAGATTCCTGTGTGATATAGCAGGTGTTGGATATTATACGAGTAACGAAACGCTTCTCAATGAAATAAAATCAAAATTGCCATGACATTCGAAGAAATGAAAGCCCAGTATTGCGGAAAGAACATCCGCAAAAAGCCGAAAGGTGAGGAGCATCAGATACAAGCATCTTGTATTCAATGGTTTCGCCTCCAATATCCCCAGTTAAAAAACATTCTATTTGCCATACCCAACGCAGCAAGGAGAAGTGCAAGAAACGGTGCCTATATGAAGGAAGAGGGTATGCTTGCTGGGGTTTCAGATTTGATTTTGCTTAAAAGTAATCGTTTCTATGGTGCTTTATGCATAGAGATGAAAAGTACCGGGTGAAATACCAAAAAGCCTAATACAAAAGGAATGGCAGAAAGCGGTTGAATCTGTAGGGAATAAATATGTTGTCTGCCGTTCTTTAGAGGAGTTTATAAAGGTTGTGAATGATTACTTAACAGAAAAATAAGATTTTCATTTGGTATTTTGAAATTTGAGTGTATCTTTGCGACATAAAGTTCGCCAAACTTTGATTTTTTAGCAAAACGGAATAGGGATTTTTTATATCCTTATGGCTGCGCTTTATCGCAAAGATAATAGCCGTTGGTTTCCCTTGAATACCTATCTGCTTTGCTGATATGTAGAAGTTTGGCGACTTTTGGGAGGCTGACGGCTTCTCTTTTATACATAACTCAAATTTCGTTTTCAAAAATGCCAAACTTCAACGGAGTTAGAGAGGGTAAGAAGTATAGTAATATCCAATCTACGCCTAGCAGTGCGAAAACTGTATCTTATGAAAAGTTCCTAATCGAAAAGAATTGCAAGAATGAAGCTTATGCCTTCATACTCTCGCAAGGATTATTCCAGAAATTCCAAGATTACCATTTTAGTCATCATTCAGACGATCCACACAAGGATTGTTTAAAGTTTCTGTTATCGAATATTTAAATTCTAACTAAATGGCGGAATGAGATACTTCCGCCTATATCCCTATTGTCTAACATTTAATAATGGCAATATGAAATCAATTAAAGAAGTAATCAAGGAGATAGAACACATTCCGAAGTGTCCAAGAAGTGGAGAAGTGAATTTATACCATATTATAAAGCTAAAAAGAAATGAGCTACATTAAATTTTATGACAATGGAACATCTATAGAAATAGGGGTTCCTGCTGAAAATAAATCAATGTTAAGTTTTGAATCAAAGTTTGATATTGAAGAACAGACAATTGTACCTGTAAATATTTCAAAGAAAGAGGTTGAAGAACTTATTGATTTTCTTAAAAGAAAACTTGAAGAAATGGAGTAAATGGCAAGACCAACAAAAAAAGGATTGGATTATTTCCCTTTTGACGTTGATTTTTTTCTGATGAAAAGATAGGCGCAATATCGGGTGAATTTGGTATTAAGGGTGAAATTGTAGTGGTAAAGCTGCTTTGTGCGATATACCGTAATGGTTATTTCATACTGTGGGAGGAAGCACTAAAAATGAAACTACTTAGAGATTTACCCGGCATTAGCCTTGAACTTCTTGAAAGAATAGTAAACCGCTTGGTTAAATGGGGTTTCTTCGAGCAAGACCTGTTTAGCACGGCGAGAGTCCTAACAAGTAAAGGAATTCAAGAGCGATATTTCGAAGCTATAAAGAGAAGAAAAGAAATGTCAGAATACCCTTATATTTTGGTTAATGTATGCAATAATGGGGTTAATGTCGACAAAAACTCTATAAATGTAGACATAAGTACACAAAGTAAAGTAAAGTATATAAAGAAACCTCCTAAAGGAGGTAAAGAAAGTGATTTGAATCCAATCATTATAGATAAGCCTATACAGGAATGCTATGAGGAATTATCTTCTAATAGATCCTGGATAGAAAGTGTTGTAATGAACAAAAGGGCTTCCGGACATTTGGAACTGAATTTGGAGAGCTTTCAGGAATATCTTAAACTATTTTTCGATAAACTCCAAAATGAAGGCGAAACACATAAAAGCCCTAAAGACGGAATGGCTCATTTTTCCAGATGGCTAGAAATTGAGTTGAACAAGCCAAAGCCTGATATGTACAAGATGGAAAACGAAGAACTATTAGCTTCTTTATCCGACAAGGATGGAAGCTATTATAAGTTCCTCACCTACATTCGGAATCATGCACCGTATTGTTTCTCTAACATGCGAATGCCTTCTGAAAAAGAAGCGTTAATCATACGAGACAAATATGGGGATGCAACCTTTAAAAAGGCACTTCGTACTCTTGAAGGAAGGGTTGATATTCGTTCTAAGTGGGATGTTTTCTATTATGCTATTTTGAAACAATTTGAATACATGAACGATGGAAGTTAACGTACAATTACGTGATGAGGATGCCGAAAAACTAGTCCTTGGCACTATAATGACAAACCGTGATGCTCTTGAAGAAGTGAGGGAGATGTTGAGCAAAGAATGTTTCTATAACTCCTTTCATCAGGAAATTTACAAGGCAATTATTCAGGTCGCATCTTCCGGTGACAGACCGGATATGATTACGGTCAAGAATAAGCTAGTTGCTAACGGTATTAAATTTGAGCCATATCTGTTTGTAAGCATAGCTTCTAACCAAACGTTTGATTTGGGACAGTATGCCGCCCGTCTCCATGATCTTGCCATCAGGCGGAAATTTTATGAGATCGGTCAATATCTTGTTTCAAGCTCATATACTGAAGCGGAGGATATATTGGACGTAACTAATGCCGTTTCCGATCAGATATCCTCATTATTCAAGTCAAGCAGCAGTGTTATCTCAACGATAAACGAAGGTCTTGAAAGTGTATATCACATGATAAATGAGAACTTGAAAGGAGGCAAACCTTTAACCGGTACTCCTACCGGATTTGAGAAGATAGACAACAAATCTGGAGGGCTTCAAAAATCGGACTTGATAATCATTGCCGGTGAGACTAGTCAGGGGAAAACGAGCCTAGCGGTATCTATAATGCGAAATGCGGCATCTTTAGGTGCTAAGGTAGCCATGTATTCGATGGAGATGAAAAAAGAGCAAATAACGGCTCGTATTCTATCCATGGAGAGTGGAGTGCCGGCAAATGAGATCATGTATTCCCGTTTGACAGAATCCCAGTTGCAATCTGTAGACAAGGGGATCGGAAAAATATCAGGAAAGGGTATTTATTTCGATGATCGCAGTACCTCCAATATTGACACTATTCTTTCATCTATCCGGTATATGAAACTTAAATTCGGAATAGATGGTGCTATTGTTGACTACCTGCAGATTCTCAACGTAAACATGAAGGGAGCCAACAAGGAGCAGCAAATGGGAGATGTGGCAAGGCGTTTGAAGAATCTTGCTAAGGAGCTTGATATTTGGATTATCGCTTTATCTCAATTAAACAGAGACAATATGAATCCGGTTCCGTCTCTAGCAAGGTTGCGAGATAGCGGTCAGATAGCAGAAGCTGCAGATGTGGTTATGTTGGTTTATCGTCCAGAAGTGAAAGGTAAGTCATATCCGGGAGATTTTTCCCACGTAGATACAAGAGGTACGGCAATGATAGATATTGCGAAAGGTCGAAATATTGGTTTGCTGAAATTTATTTGCGGATTCAATGCTTGTACTACATGCTTTTACGAGTTGGATAATATCCCTATTTCAAGTGGAATGGTAAGCGATGAAGAGGATGCCCCGGCTTTTTAACGTAATCAAATAATGAGAATACTCCTAAACATCCTCCTTCTCCTCGGAGTGAACATCTTATTTTACCTGGTGGTGTATGCGATAGCGAACCACCTGATGGATACAATTAATTAAAATATTTTCAATGAATACAACAATTAAGAAAGGAATAAATATGGCTTATCATGACAAAAAGACGAGGCGAAGATGCTTTCTCAAAGAAAGTAACCCGAAAAGATACAAAATGTTTTATATGCGCTGAATCAATACCCAAAGGGAGCGAACGCTATGTTTCAGGATATGGTAACTCTCTTTGTGATAAATGCTATAAAAAATGGATGGAAGAAGGCGGAAAATTGGGGAATATTTCCCGTGCAAAAATAAACGTATAACAAAAAAGAATGAATTAATATGGAAGGAGATTTATATGCAGTATGCGAACTAACGCCTGAACAACAAAGAGCTTTTAATAGACTAAAAAAGGCGTATAAAGACTGTGAAAAAGCAGGAATTTACTTTGCTAATAATTACGGTGATTTGATGGCTTTTAATAAAAAACTTGTGGCGGGATATGGAGATATGACAATGCATGCCGATGGAGAATATGAGGTAGTACTTGATAATGGTTGTCCTGCTGAATCTATGCGAATTGCTAATGAATGGGCTGATGATACCCATGTGCTAGGACTTACTAAAAAAGGCATGAAATTATATTTGTCAGGAAGAAGATTAATTCAATAAAAATAAGAAAATTTACAGGAAATAATTATGGTAGTAGAACTAAATAAAGAAGATTTATGTAACTTATTGAGTGGTACTACTCCACCTTTAAAACTACTTACTAAAATAAGTAGAATGGGACTTGGATATTATACAGGTGGATTTGATGATAGATGGACGTGGAGGCTTGATATTGCTTGTGAAGATTATACTGAACAAGAATTATGGGATTTGTATAAGGAGATAACCAAAGATGATAAATAGCTATGCCAACAGTACTAAGAGAAACCTATCCAACAGCAAAGAAAGAACATATATGTGAATTTTGTGCCTGCAAGATACAGCCGGGACAAAAGTATGTTCGTCAGACAAATGTCTATGACGGAGTAGTGTACGACTTCATTACACATCAAGAATGTAAAGAAATAGCTCATGAATTGATGATGTACGATTATTGTGATGATAGTGGGGTAGATGGAGAATCTTTTCGTTCAGAATTGGATTCATACGTATATGCCAATCATTATGACGAACATACCAATGATGTTTATACTAGTTGGCAGGTTAATCGCTATGAGATAGCGAAAAAGGTATTGAAAGAACTTAAAAACAAATAACTATGGGATTTACAACAGCAGCGTTTATTAGACGCAATACACCGGAGCTTCGAAAGAAGTTGGAGGAGTTGGGATATAAAAATTATGGCAACCCTTTTCAAATAACTGATGATAGCAAATTAGTTACAACTATTGATGGTGAATATGTTCCTTATAATGTACCACTAGACGATAGTTTTATTGACTGCGGAACAAATGAAGAACTTTTCTTGGCAATAGCCGCATTGAGGGATGATACAAGTGCAAACCAATACTGGGTATTTGATCAAGATTTTCTACCCCATTACAAAAAAGGAGATTTCACAATAGGGCATTTTCACAGATGCTCATGCTATTGTCACGTAGCTACTGTTGAAGATCTGATAGAATACTTTAAATAATATGGAATTTAAAACCCAATATAACATAGGAGACAATTTATACTATTGGAGTATAGATAAGGTGAAAATATTATATGGAGAATAACTGGCATTAGCTTTTATGCAACTCTTAATGGTGATAATATAGATATAAAGTTATATTATTATATTAGACCCTCTGGAAATGCTTTAAGCGAAAGAGTTCCTGAACATCTTATGTTCAAAGACAGGGATAATGTTTTTGATTTTTGTTACAAGTTGACAAATGATCTGTAGAACACTTTAAAGAAAAGAAGGAATAAAATGGATCGTACAATAAAATTCAGAGGGAAAAGCATATATGATGATAAATGGCTGCTTGGCTCCCTTATTAAGATTGAAGAGGATAGATACGCTGTTATTCCGAATCTAAATGATATAGAAAGAGGAAAAATCATCGGTCTGTATGAAGTTTATTCAGAAACCGTAGGTCAGTTCACTGGTCTACTTGACAAGAACGGAAAAGAAATATATGAAGGAGATATTCTTCACACTATTACATTTGGTTTTAATCCAGAAGAATATACAGCTATTATCCTATATCGTAATTGTAGTTTTCAACTTTCTAATGGTCGAAATTTATTCTATTTCGGGCAATCTGATCTTACAAAAATGGATGATACTATCGTGATTGGAAATATCTACGATAACCCAGATTTAATCAAGGAGGAATAGCCATGCCAATAAGCGAAATTGCAGAATTAATACTTAAAATTGCATTATTCATCCTCAATGTCACAACCGTTGCCATCATTGTAATTTTGATAGGTAAATGGCACAGACGCATGGAGGGCAAGCTGAATGACATCAAAAATTATATTCAGCACGTAACTGATCGTAATGACATCGTATACATCAATCAGCTTGAAAGCTTTAAAAGAGATCTGATAAAAGCTGAACGTTACGAAGATGTAGAAAAGATAAGTAAATGTATTGAACAGGAATACAATTATCTTAAAAGAAAATGGAAGACAGAGAACAAATGATTGATCCTTTAAAATGATTATGAACCTATAAATTGTTTGGTATTTTGAAATTTGAGTGTATCTTTGCGGTGAACACGCCAAGTTCATGTATTAGACATAATTTGTAGTAGCTATTTTTGTGGCTATGCATTGCGTTTATATTGCAAAGATATAGGGGCTATCACTCACATGGGTTACTACAATTATGTAATAACTTGGACTTGGCGGTTCGTGAGGCGATAGCCTTTCTTATTTTTAATAACTCAAATTTCATAACATGCCAAGTCCAATGAAATTAGAGAAGGATCGAAGTACAGTAAATCCTACATCTACGTCCGCACCACGAAAGCGTGTATCTTATCGTAAATTTGAAAAAGAGAAGAATGCCAAGAATGAGGCTTACTTCTTTATATTGTCCCATAACCTTCTCAATGAGTTTGCAGAGTTCTGCAACAATTATCATTCCGACGATCTACATAAGGATTGTATGGAGTTCCTATTATCTAATATTTAAAACGTAAGGTGATGAACAATTTAATACTAAGTAATAAAAAGACTATGAGTTCTCTTGAAATAGCAGAACTTGCAGGTAGAAATCATAAAGATGTTTTGGAATCCATTAGAAAAATGGAGCCTGCATGGGAAAAGTTATGTGGGCGGAAATTTCCGCTTACATCAAAAAATGTTGAAATGCCTAATGGCGGATTTAGAGAAACACCATGCTATGAACTTGACTACAAAGAATGTATGTATGTCGCAGCAAAATTTAATGATGAGACAAGGGCAAAGTTAGTTCTTCGTTGGGATGCCTTAGAAACAGGTAAAGCCACTCCTGCATATCAAGTCCCTTCTTCTTTTAGTGAAGCCCTAATGTTAGCGGCACAACAGCAACTTCAAATTGAAGAGCAGCAAAAGCAAATATCCTGTATGAGCACAGAGATTATCGAGATGAAGAAGAAAACCGATTATCTTGAAGTTATTTTATCTAGTAGAGGAACAGTAACAACTACGCAAATTGCACAGGACTATGGAATGTCTGCCAAGGCTTTTAACAAAGTGTTATCAGATTTAAAGATTCAACATAAGGTAAACGGTCAATGGATATTGTATGCTCCTTATGTCTCAAAAGGGTATGTTCATAGCAAGACAGTTAATATTACTCATAAGGATGGTCGTCCGGACACTGTACTAAATACCGAATGGACTCAAAGAGGAAGAATATTCCTTTATGAAAAGTTAAAGGTAGCTGATATACTTCCTTTGATTGAACGAAGCGTTATGGATAGTGCAAGCTAAATCAGATTAATTCCCCAAATGTCTTTTTGATATTTGGGGAAGTTTTTTTAATGTAAAACAGATTATGAACCAAGAAGACAGCAACCTACTGGCGGAATGTATGAAGGAAGCCATGAAAGTGGAATTCCTGGACACCAGCGAAGAGATAAAGTTATGGGCTTATTCCCTGTATAATGCGAAAATATGGGGGAGGAGTGTAAAGTAATAAACAGGAAATTATTAACTTTGTGCTACATGTCAAGTGGCATGTAGCTAATCTGACGAAAAGACATGAAGTTATCAGTAAAACAGGAAAATTTTTGTAATTACTATATTGAGTGCGGAAATGCGTCCGAGGCTTATCGTCGTGCATATTCTTGCTCTAATATGAAAGATGAATCAATAAATGTTAAGGCTGTCGAATTGTTAAACAACGGTAAGATTACGGTAAGGGTAAAAGAGCTTCAAGAAGAACTAAAGAAGAAATCAGACATTACAAAAGAAGAGGTCTTAAATATGCTTAAAAGCTTTATGTATGCTGACATACGTAATTTTCTTACCATAAAAAACGGCAATGTTATTTTCAAAGATAGCGAAGATTGGACTGACGAAATGGCAATGCAAGTCGAAAGCGTGAAACAGGGGAAAGAAGGGATTGAAATAAAGCTGAATGGGCGGACCTGGACTATCCAAAGGATATGTAAAATGCTTGGTTTTGATTCTCCTCAAGATATGAATATAAACATTGCATCTCCTATGACTAAAGAGGAAGCCAAACGAATAATAGAAGACTTATGATGGGGGAAGGATATGATTATATACGGGCGTTTTGCCTATCAGGGACGTTAAACTATACGAGATATTTCTTTAAAGCAAGATTTGGTCGCAAATTTGTAGTAAACGATCATCATGTAAAGATATGCCAGGCTCTTGATGATGTGATTGACGGAAAGATAAAGAAACTGATTATAAACATAGCTCCGAGGTATTCCAAGACAGAATTAGTGGTTAAGAACTTCATATCTTATGGCCTTGCAATCAATCCATCTGCTAAATTTCTTCATTTATCTTATTCGGATGATCTGGCTAATGATAATTCAGAAGAAGTAAGAGATATAGTTAAGTCGGAAGAGTATAAGCGGGTGTTCCCTTATGTAGACATAAAGAAAACAAGCGATGCAAAAAAGAAGTGGTATACAACAGAAGGCGGAGGAATGTATGCTACGGCTGCCGGAGGACAAGTCACAGGTTTTGGAGCTGGTGCTGTTGATGATGAAAACGATCTATCCAAAGCATTAGAAGAGTTTAAACCGTCGTCCAAATTTGCAGGTGCGTTGATTATTGATGATCCGGTTAAGCCTGAAGATGCAATATCAGACACTCCAAGAGAAAAGGTAAACCAAAGGTTTGAAACAACTATAAGGAACCGTGTAAACTCACGAAATACCCCTATTATAATCATTATGCAAAGGTTACATGAGCATGATCTTTGCGGATATTTGATGGAAACCGAACCGGGAGAATGGACAGTTTTGTCTCTTCCGGCAATAGTGTATGATGACGGTAAGGAAAAAGCTTTATGGGAATTTAAACACACCCTCGAAGAGCTGCACAGGATGCAGAGAGTAAACAGTTATGTTTTTGAAACCCAATATATGCAGAATCCAACTCCTATGGAGGGGTTAATGTATGGTAAATTTAAGACTTATGAGACTATTCCAATAACCAATAGAGCAATAAGGAAAACTATACAGACACAGCCGACACAGGAAGCGACTATTTATGCTCTATCGATTACATCGATACGGAGATAGGGAATTTCATTCTTGATGTCCTTTTTACACAAAAGGAGATGGAATTTACCGAGCCGGAAACAGCTAAGATGCTTACTAAAGACCAAATATCCAAGGCAAATATAGAAAGCAATAATGGAGGAAGGGGATTTGCCCGGAATGTAGAGAAACAGATGCGGATGATTGGCAACCCTAAGACCCAAGTAAGTTGGTTTCATCAGTCAAAAAACAAAGAGGTTCGGATCTTTACCAGGTCTTCCGAGGTGATGAATCTTACTTATTTTCCTGCTGATTGGGAAAGGAGGTGGCCGGAGTTTGCGTCTCAACTGAAAACATACAGGAAGAAGGGAAAAAACGCTCACGATGACGCATGCGACGCTCTTACAGGAACTGTGGAGATGAGAGGTGAGATAGATGTTTTGTACTATAAGAAAGAGGCAATAGGGGTAAATAATCAGATATTTGTTGAAATACACCCCAATATAAACGGATTGTTTATAATGGTTTCTTATTGCGTTGCTGGCGGAAAGATATTCATGATTGATTGCTTGTTTTCCGATTCGTTAATATCTGTTGACCGACTTATTAATAAAACAGACGGGAATGTACAAATGGAGATTCCTGTAGAGATGAAACATTACGCAGACGATTATAGGAAACTTATCGACCATGATTTGTGGGTAAGAGAAGAATCAACAGACAAGAAAACTATGATTGAATCGTATAAATCGATTATTAAAACTATCCGTTTCCCTGAATCAAATGATTCATTTTCTGCTTTAATCGCCAATATGTCTGATTATGATGGAATTAATAGTTTTGAGGCTATGTATGTATTATCTTGTGTCTGTGCTCGTGTAAAATCTTCGAATATAGTATAATAGCATAAAATAATTATCTATTTTTATTTGGACTAAATAGAAATAATTTCTATATTTGCGGTGAGGATAACAATCCCTTCGTGTGAAGATGCACGGAACCTATAATTTTTATACTATCGGATTTTTCGTTAGTATTTTTGTCCGTAAAGACCTCTTCATTTCGTAGGGAATGGTTATCTCAAATCAGATAATCATTCTTTTTATGTCTAAATTAGGAAATTGGTTTCAAAAAAAGATTAATATATCTGTTCCCTCCATGAGAGAGACAGTAAAGGCTATTGAAAAGGATTCTAATGGGAATTTCTGGTATCTTACCAATTTCTTCTCACCATCTGGTAAAATCAAAAATGATTATGATCTAACCTTGGATCAGGATAAAGCTGATTCTCTTCTTGTATGTACCCCGTTTTCTACTGTTATAAATAAAGTCGGTTCTCTCTTTGCAAATGGGAGAATATATGTTACAGACAAGGATGGAAACGAGAAAGAGAGGTATAATGATATTAGAGAATTGCTTTCACGTCCTAACCCACTTCAAACAAGAGTTGGATTTTTTAAAGTAGATTGAGATGTCTCTTAAGATTTTCGGATATTGTCCCATTTTCACTGTAAGAGCAACAAAAAAATCATTGCCGCTCGCAATGTATGTCATACCTGCGCAGATATTTCACATGGTTTCTTCCGGTAAACTATTCCGCCAGTATGATATAAAGGATATTGTTTCTAGCGTATACTTGGAGTGGGATGGTTTGCAGGAAGAATTATCCGATGAAGACTACTTTGTAATTTACGATAGCTCTGCAAATGTTAATGGTTCCAATCAGGATATAGAATTCTCTTCGGTTACAGACTCCCTTTCTATGCCAGTTAATAACTGGATTGCAGCAATGACAGCCAGTTATCAGCTAATTGTAAATGGTGGCCCCAAAGGTATTATTTATTCTGATTATACCGATAAGATGGGTAATCAGGCTATGACACCAGGGGAAAAAGAAATCTTGGAATCTAAACTAAAAGAAAAATATGGTATTCTCAATAAATTTCCTATCCTGACATCAAAAATAAAGCTTGGTTGGATTCCTTTGAATTATGATGCGTCCCAGCTTAAACTTCACGAAGAGGATGAACGGTGTAGTAGAAAGATATGTAATGCAATAGGTATTGACTATAGTTTATTTGATGAATCTAAATATGACAACAAAAGCATAGCGGAAAAGTCCGCTTACCAAGGTCTTATTATTCCTGATTCAGAGAAAGTAACGGAGGCTTTGACAGAGGCTATTTGCCCCAAAGGTGTTTTTATAAAGTTGGATTATACTCATATCGATTGCCTTCAACAAGATAAATCGGCCTCTTCTTCTGCATTTCAGAAAATGGCCTCTTCTTTAATTCAATTAGTTGAAAAAGGTCAAATAACTCTTGATGAATCCAGGAATGAGCTGGCAAAGTTTATAGATATCGATCCTGATAATCCAAAAGGCGAATTAAAAACTAATAACTCTATTGAAAATGGACAAAACTAATAAATATAGCGGAAGAATGGGGATGCAGTATAAGACATTCTCTATTTATAGCAAAAGAAGTAAATTACGACAATGAAAGCCGTACTATCAGCGGCTACGCTGCAGTCTTTGGCAATAAAGATAAAGCCGGTGATGTCTTGATTAAAGGGTGTTTCTCAAAGAGTATTCAAGACAGAGGTCCGGAAAGTTCTGCTAATGACAAAATAATTATGTTATGGATGCATAATATGAATGAGCCTATAGGTCGGATTACAGTATTAAATGAAGATGAAAAAGGACTTTATTTCGAAGCAATAATAGATGAAGTTCCGAGAGGAGAACAGGCAATAAAACAGCTCGAATCCGGAACTTTGAACCAGTTCTCAATCGGATATCAGTATGTGTGGGAGAATTGCGAATACGATGCGGAAAAAGACGCTTTCATAGTGAAAGAGGTAAAGCTTTATGAAATATCAGTAGTCTCTATCGGTTGCAATGGGGAAACAGAATATTTGGGGCTAAAATCCATAGAGGATGCCGAAAAAGCTTATGAAGAATTAAATACCGAAATATCTGAAGTGTGTTCAGGAATGCCTGCATCCAAACAGCAAAAGATACAAAGAATTATATCAAAAGCAATGTCACTTGCATCATTCAGGCCGGAGATTCGGAAAGAATCTACACCTAAAGGAGAGGAAGCCGACATGCACGGCAATAAGGTAAAATCAATGTTCAAAAATTTAAAATTAAAGTAAGTATGGGAAAAGAAGTGAAAAAGGTTGAGTTTAAGGATTTCCTTGATACTAAAGGATTGTCCGAAGACGAATCTAAGGTTTTTGAAGTGTTTTCCAAGGGGCTGGATGGCTACATGGAGGCTCTTTTCGCCCAGTTTATTAAAGACGAGATTGATTCTAAGTCTATGAAAGAATCAATTGATAATGCAACGAAGTCTATCGAGGAGCTGAAGAAAGAAGTCAATGGGTTTGCAGATAGTGAATCTATCAATGAACGCTTGAAATCATTTGAAGAAACAATCGTCCGGATCAAAGCTGCGACCGAAAAAACAATGGAGGAACATATAAATTAAAATCTATTGAAGATCAATTGCGGGAGCAGCTGAAAGCGTATATTACCGAAAATAATAACGGTTGTTCTACGGTTGATTTGAAATCGGCATGTAAAGCATCTCCCGGTAACAAACTAGAGCTGAATCTTGTTGTAAATACGAAAGATGCTGCAGTTATATCTTCCGGTTCTTTGGCTCCTCATTACGGTGTTGAAATTGACCCGAATTTATCTGTAAATCCAAGGTCTCAAACTGTTATCCGTAATTATGCGAGTGTTTCTGGTACAAATAGTAGATCACTTATTTATGCAGAATATGTAAGTAAGGATGGTGATGCTGCATGGGTTCCTGAAGGGGGATTAAAACCGTTGATGGACGCAACTCTTGCGGAAAAGACTGTTACGGCTGCCAAAGTTGCAATTGCTGCTAAATTCACAGAAGAAACGCTTTCTGATTTCCCAAGCTTTGTGAATGAAGTGCAAACAGAAATGGTGAACAAGCTTGGTATAAAAGAAGAACAGGGGATCTTGTCAGGAACAGGAACGTCTGGTGAAATCAAAGGTGTAGCCGCAGATATGCCGGCCTTCTCTTTGACAAATTTCTATATTGACAGGGCTAATATGTTTGACGCTCTTGTGGCAGCTTATTCGCAAATCGTTTCCACCAGTGAAATGGCTTATCGTCCAAACTTGGTGCTGATGAACCCTCTCGATTATGCTTCAATGCAATTAACGAAAGACGCCAATGGACAGTATTTGCGCCCATTCCGGTACAATGACGAACTAATCCAAGGATTAAGAGTTGAGACTACCACTGCAGTAGCGCAAGGGGATTTCATCATGGGAGATTTCTCTTATTTGAATATCCGTGACTTGTGGGCTCTTTCAATCTCTCTAGGCTGGGAGAACGATGATTTCAGAAAGAATATCGTGACGGTGATTGCCGAAAAGAGACTGATGTGCTACATCAAATCGCAATATAAGACAGCATTTGTCAAGGACAAATTCAATACAGTTATTGAAGGTATCACTAAATCAATTTATTAAAGTATGGGAAAAGAATACAATATGAATTTGACAAAACGCTACAAGGTAACGTTTATCAAAGATGGTACAATGTATAAAAGTGGAGAGGAAGTTATGGTAGGCATGCCTCTTGCCAGCAAGTTTTATGCAGAAGGTAAAATTGAAGCGACTAGCGAATTGGTTAATGATGCCAAGGCTTTAGGATGCGAAGAACTTTTCACCAAACGTAAAAAGACTAATTCATGATAATTGACGGCTCATATTTTACAGGATTGCTAAGTCTCGGTATAATCTGGGATATAGACGATGATTCAATCACAAGAAAAGCAGAACGGGATAAATCTCCAATCGTATATCGATTTATATGAGAGAAGGTTCCTCCGAATGGTACTTGGGAAAAAGTATGAGCCGTGAATTCATAGAATATCTTCTATCAGGCAAAAATGATATCGATAAATGGGAAAGGTTGAAAGAAAAGCTTTCCAGTAAAGGGTATAGCCCAATCGCTAATTATGTGTATTTTCACTATGTTAGACGGTGTGGGGTAGTACAAACTCCGGTAGGGACTGTATATGCCTCTGATGATAAAAAGGCGGATCCAAATCCTCTTTTGATTTCTGCTTGGAATAATATGGTGCAGATGAATGAAGATTTGTATGATTTCCTGGAATCAAATAAGGAATATAACGGCTTTGTTTTTAACACAACCATGCTTGAGTGCATAAATGGGCTGGGAATATGAAATCAATAAATGACATATTCAGAGATATTGTAGATAATACTGCTAAGATATATGGCAGTAATGTTTCCTATATGTTTGGAGATTGGGAATATATTGCCGGTCAGTTAACAGAATGGAGCCAGTCGCAAGAGACGAGTAAACTGAAGTTTCCTATAATATGCCTGTATTCCCCGTATATTGAGGATCGTACATCTAAGGTCCCAAACGCCAGTCTTGAGTTTATTATCATGGTAGATACTCGGAAGGAGTATCTTAATGAAGAAAGGGAAAGAGTGTCGTTCGTCAATGTTCTCCGGCCTGTTTATGATGCTTTCATAAAAAGCATACTTGCATCGCCGGACATTGTTAATGAGTATAACGGTGTAATTCCTCATTTATATACGGAAAACTACCGATATGGCAGAAAAGGAGTGGAAGCTGACGGCAAACCATTTAGAGATTTTCATCGACGCTATTGAGATAAAGAATTTAAATATTAAAATTAAAAATATTAAGTGCTATGGCAATAGATTTTAGAGAATGTGCCGGTGTAGCTCAATTTAATACCGGTACTTCAAAATGTTTGCTTGATCCTGGAAAGGTAAAGGCTATTATCCTGACAATGCACGGGTACAAACTTCCGGAAAATGCAACTGCAGAACTGTTGGAAGCCGCTTGTCACGATGACAGACCTAATCGAATCTTCCCGATCAAAACTATTATTGAATATGCTCCGTCTGGTGGCGAAGCAAACAAGAATGCTACTGGATATGGTCCTACTAAAATTACTTCCTATTCTGCAAAGGATGATGTCTGGACTGTAGACGAATACGATGCAAGTTTGAAAGCGAACCTTATGGCTGCCAAAGGCGTCGCTTTTGATGCGTACTTTGTAGACGATAACAATATTGTGTACGGCATGAATGATGGAACCGGCATTCTTGCAGGTATTCCTCTTTCTGGTGTGTACCCAGGTGGGCAAGACTGGGATTCATCCGGTACGGAAGCCAACCTTACTGTAGGTACGATGTTCAAGGACTACGAAAAATACGTGAAAAATGCCGATTATAAGGTATATAAGTTTGATGTGGTGGAAGCCTTGAAAGGACTTGTGTATGTTGAACTCGTAAAACTCGACACTGGAGAAAACAATTATAAACTAAGAGAGCATTTCGGTGGTCTTGATGTTACCTCTTTCTTCGGTGCGGCATTGGCTGAAGGTGCAACAACTTGTTTTGACGGTGAGGTGTCCGCTGTTAAATTTGAGAATGGAAATTTGGTTATCACGGCAACCGGTACTCCTTCCTTGAAGTCTCCGAAGGTTCTGCAAGAGAATGGTGTTGTCGGCATTGAACAATGGGTATCATGAAAGTCGAGGGAATCAATTTCGTAGACGAAGAAGTGCGGAAAATGAAGAAAAAAGAGTTTATAGCTAAACATAAAGTCCTTTTTTCTGACCGGACTGAAGCTGAAAAAGAAAATATCCTCTCTGATATCTACGATAGGATTGTAGGCGTCAGGTCTCCTTTAGAGGATACTATTTAAAGTGGTTTGTTTTCAGGAAGGGGAGGGCATTTGCCTTCCCTTTTCTCTTATAATTTGCGTATGGCTACAATAAAAGAAGCATTGGATAATGTGACAGCTTTTGTTAATGGGTTTGAAGGAGAGATTCAAAATACCATGGATTCAAACAAATCTCTTGTTAGAGAGTTTGTGACAGAGCAGTTGTATTCAGGTGTAAATGGGAATGATAAACCATTGAGACCGACTTATTTGAATGACCCTTGGTTTGCTACTGATGAAGCCGGGAAGTGGAAGAACAATGCAAAGGGGTACGCTAAGATGAAGAAGAGGATAACAAGCCCGACCCCTTCATTTCAAGGTTATCCGGCCAGGGATATTTATACTCCCAACCTTATTATAACAGGCGAATTCTATGATTCTATACGTGTCTCTTCGTCCTCAAAGGGGTTGAAGATAGAAACGAGAGGAAGCGATATAGGACCGGATATAGAAAGGAAGTATGGAAGTGCTATATTGGGAGTAGGAGGGAAGTCCCGTGAATACTTCCTCAAATATGTACTTAACCCGGCTCTCAAAAATTACTTTTCAAAATTTGGCGTATTATGAGTTGTTGGTGTCAAGGTAATAAACGGCTTGCTTCTGTAGAGAAAATGCGGGAAATCGCAAAGAAGGCGGCTAAAATGGAGAAATCTGTGTATATTCTATTCAGAAAAGAGGATGGCAGTATTTGGTATGCAAAAGAGGGAGAAGATTACAAAGGCGTTTTCGTCGAATATATATATCCGTAATACGAAGAATAGAACAATATTTAGGGTGCATGGTTAGAAAATTACGGGGATTATACAAAAATCATAGGAAAAATAGGCTAAAAAACTTTGAATTTTGAAAAGTCATTAGTATATTTGTGTTGTAAGAAACATGGTGTACTGAATCAGGGAATTGATCAGCGGATTAATATATAGAGGTATTCAAGGTGTACACCATGGCTTTGAATACCTCGTCTTTTTTATCACCGTATAAAGGAATGCGGAACGTTTCCAGGACGTAAAGACTAAATTATGAAAACAAATCAAATTATGATTCGCCCAATGGGTGATTTTACAGTTAGCCAAAGAACGAAAGACGGCTATTTTGATGGTGGAGACTTGTTACGACAATGGAATTCTGTAAAAGGAAATGAACAAAGAAAAATGGATGAGTTTCTTTTGGCTAAAAGAACCGGAGATTTTATAGAAGCTCTCATAGTTGAAGAGCGTGAAAATGGTTTAGGGGAAAATTCCCCTAAAATTGATAATCAAGTAGTTAAGAAGAGTAAGGTTAAAGAAAAAGGAAAAGCTGGCAGACCTAAAGAAGAGGTATGGATGCATCCTTTCTTATTTACAAAATTCGCAATGTGGATTAACCCTCGTTTTGAAGTAAAGGTAATACGCTTTGTATATGATGAGATGATTCAGTACCGTAATTTAGCTGGAGATGCTTATCCTGCTATGTGTCGTGCTGTTTGCTCAATACTTCCAGGTGATATCTTTCAACAGAAAATTAGGGATTTGGCTAAATCTCTTAATATTATAGTCTATGGCAAGCATGAATCAGAAATGCGTAATAAGATTGGTGATGAAGCTAAAATTCGCGAATTGTACGAGCTGGAATTGCAGATAGCTCAATGGATAGAACTTGGATTTATCCGGGATTATAAAGGTCTTAAGAAAGCCTTAATTAAAGTATATTACCAGCGTCACCCCGACATTTTGCCGATGTAAGATAGATAGAAAATTATAGTTATGAGAAAATCCGCATTTTATAAGGTTTTGCAGAGGATAGAAGATGATAGCAACCTCGCATACGTCTTTAATGAAGCATTAAGAAGCTTGGAGGTTATAAGGATATGTTCATCTCCAACTACGTTTGAGAAAGCGATAAAGGATGAAGGCGGGCATTGTGCCGATCTATTTTATGAAACATGCTTGTGGGAAATGTATTTGCATAGCGTTATATCCGAGCTTCATGAATGGGAAGATGGACTTAATGAGTATTTTAATGAGTTTGAGGGTAGTTGGCGATATTACGCTTCATCTAAACGTATCGAATGCATCAGGGAATACGGGGGAGACGAACTGGATTATGATGATGAAGGCAATATCCGGACAATGAATCTTACCGATAAGGAGCTTGAGGTATACACAATCATTAATGACCTCATGCATGACGATTGGAAAGATATAGTTCAAGAAACAAAGCCGGAACATTTAAATGGACTGTGTGCGGCTTTACAAACCCAAGCTAGAATATCAATCACAGATATCTTTAAAAATATATCTGGAGCAGAGATAGATTCTTATAAAACAGATGAGGTTGGAAATATGGTGCGAATGACATTTGTGGACAAAGTGCTTATGAAGGCTTCGGATGAAAATAAGGCGGATGATCTTTCTGTAGTAATCCTGTTTGTTTGTAATAGCATTCAGATTATAATAGAAAAGATAAAATCATTGAGTAGGTTTAATGACAATAAAAATGAACTTTCCTCTATACATAAGGATATCGGTTTCTTGTTGTCAATGGATTTTCGGAGTATGGGAATCCTTAACGATTTTCTAAGGAAAAAGACATAAAGAAAGGGCAGCCCTAAGGCTACCCTTTCCCGCTGATTGGCGTCAACTAATGTGCCGGTCCGAAAACCCCTAACACTAACTTATTTTGCTTTCTCTATTCTCATCTTTATTATCCTTGGAGCCGTTGAGCTCTTCATTCTTGTCTCGTTCTCCAACTCCTTAACTCTTTCCTTTAACTGAAAGTATTCATCAGTCAGTAATACAATTCTTTGCAGTAAAATTTCGTATAAGTCCATAGTGATATATTTTTATTAGTGTGATTCGTGTGATTCGTTTAATTTTTTTAATATAGTTGTGGCTGTCCGGCATTGAAACGGACTGCTGTAAATGTGTGATGCGTGTTATACTATCTTGGCTAGCTTCCCATCAGAAGGATTGCCGCCAAACAGGTGGTTCAGATAAGCCAATCCCTTTTGGGTAACAAGAACCTTGGTTACGACAAATCCCGGATGGTTGTTGCGTTCAATGAACTTCTCCTTCATCTCGAAGTAGCCGGCATCAATAAACCTTTGTTTGGGCTCGTTTCGGTTGGCGAAGAATACGCCTGCTTTCCTTAGCTTGTCGAATAGAGTGTTTCGCCCGAATCCGAGTTTCAGGATCTTGGCGGACATTCCTATATCTACCTTGTCGTCGGTGGCGAAGGCTGCGTCGGCAAAGGCTGCCTTTGGTTGGAGTTTGGCGTTTTGCTGTTCCAGTTGTTTCTTCTCCTGCGCTAGCCGTTGCTTTTCCTCTTCCGACGATACTAGGGCTTTCAGGGCTTCGAGTTAGGTTTGGGGAGTTTGAGGTTTGCACTTCTCTAGTTCGAGTTGTTCCCAGCGATCAATAATCTTCTCACGGAGTACTGCGTCGTAACCGGAGCCGAGAATTAGACAGCCTTTCTTGGTGAGTTCGAAGCAGGGGAGTTCTTTGTATCCTCCTCTTGGCTGTGGTTGCTTGTAGGATGTCTCCACAAAATTGTGGTGTGATACTCCTTGTTTTAGTAAGTTCCTGATGTCTCGTAAGATAGCATCATGTCTTTTGCCGAGAAGTTCAGTATTTCGTATAGTGTACTGAATGAGGTTCTAAATGGGAAAAGATCCATAACTTCAGAATTTGCATTAGTCCTAGAGGCTGCTTTGGGGATTAAGGCGGATGTTTTGGTTAGAATGCAGACAGATTATAATTTGGATATAGCTAGAAGTAGCGATAAAATGAAGGAAAGGCTTAATAATATAAGAAAAATTGCGGCAGCATTATAATATTAGTACAGTTCAATTTTGATTAAGCATTATCAAGATCTTTTGTTTGACGACATTCTGTACTGAATACCTCGAAAGAGGTGCTTTGGAAAGCCCGATTATATTCGGGCTTTTTTGTTTTAATATAGCTGTTATTAGTGTTCTTTTTCTATCTGATAGCCAGCTAGAAGTTAGTGCTATTGGTGAGAGAGAAGGTGATGCTGAAACTGTTAATAATTAACATTGTGAGGTTAGTGATGGTTAAATAACCATTGAAAATGCTCAATTTAGTGATCGTTTGTTGGGTGTTTGATGTTGTTGTTGTATATTTGTGCAGTCAGGAAATACGAATAATCACCTAAAGCACATAAAATTCAATAAATATAGGATATAATTCTATATTTGACAAGTAAAACCAAAAACAAAAAGTTTAGTATGGCACGCCCTATTCAAAACACTCCTACAATTAAAGGAGAAGATGCCAAAAAGATTCAGAAAAGGTCTTTTGGAATCTCTGACAAAAGAAACTTACGCCTGAAGAAAAGGATGCTAAAGAAAAAAGAGATTAAAAGAGATGGAAAGAAAACTTACAATTTATTGGTATCAATTTCAGGTGGAACATTCTATTGATTTTTGGGATTTACTGAAAAATGGAAAAGTTACAGTAACCCAATTAAGCAAAGACTATAATTTTAAATCGTTCGATTGCGGGAATACCGATTTGAACGATTTTTTATTTAACGATTCAAAGATATATCTAAAACATCTCCGTTATACTACGACTTTATTAGAAACGAATACTAAGATTATTGCTTATTACAGTTTAGCAAATGACTTATTAAGTGTTTCTGATCGTCAAGATTTTGCAGATGAGATGCAAGATTGCAAAAATAAGATAGACTTTGATTTTTGGGAAAGATTTTTAAATCAGAAGATGTACCCTGCTGCCAAAATCGGAAGACTTGCTGTAGATAAAGATTTTCAAGATCAGGGTATTGGCACATTTCTTATAAAATCACTAGTTCAAAGTTTTATAAGAAAGAACAAGACTGGTTGCCAATTTATCACGGTTGACGCTATTAATGACAATAGTCAAAGAGCTATTAGATTTTACGAAAATAATGGGTTCAAATATCTAACAGTGGGAGATGTGAATAAAGAATCTAGGCAAATGTACAAATCATTATTAGAATATATAGAAGCGGATTAACCTCCGCTTTTCTTTTGCCGTTTTATCTTATCTTTATTGATTCTAAATAGCTTGTAAAATTCGCCAATTCTTTTTATATTTGTGCGGAAACTGTGTCAAGTGGCATGGTACTTAATTCGCACGTTATATGGCTAATGAATTAAAAATTACCGATGTAGTCGATCAGGGCGTTTTCGACGATCTAAAGAAGCTAAAAACAGAATTCAATGAAAACTATGCCGCCTATAAGCAATTTATAGAGCTATTGGCAAGTGGGATGAAAACCAGTCCTAAAAATTATCAAGAACTTTCCGATAAATCCAATGCGTATAATAAGACTTTAAACGATCTTATTACTACTCAAAACAAGTTGGCGTCTATTCAGGAAAGACAGAACAAACTACTGGAAGACTATGGCAACAAGGTAACCAAATTGCTTACGTTAAATACGTTACCGAAGCAATTTGATGATATGGGAAAGTCCATAACAAATTGATTGGTTATTTGGATGGGCTTTCTTCTAAATTTCAAAGTACCTCCAGTGCACAAAATTCAGCCTCACAATCTAATCAATCTTATGCGCAATCTACAAATCAGCTGAATCAAGCAATAAGCCTCACGTCTAAACAATACGCTGAAATCATTAATAATGTAATGGCGTACGACCAACACGCAGGAGAATTAAACAGAAAGCTTACAGAGAATAAGATCAGCCTAAAAGATGTAAGGAAAGAATTAGAGATATTGTCTAAAGAGTTCCAGCGTGGTGGAATGAGCCGTGATGCTTATATCGCTAAAGTAGACATATTAACACGAAAAGAGCAAGAATTAAATGCTCAAAATAAACAATATTCAGCACTTCTTAGAAATCATGCAGCCGTAGTTATTTCGTCAGCTGGTAGTTATAATGAAATGAGTGCGGCTGTATTACAATTAGAGAAAAGATTTAAAGACCTTTCTCCTGCATTAAGAAGTAATGATATTGGAAAAGGTTTGCTAAATCAGATTTCAACACTAAAAAATGAGCTTAAGTCAATTGATGCTCAAATGGGTAATTACCAAAGAAATGTAGGTAATTATGCATCTCATTGGAATGGATTAAACATGTCGGTTCAGCAAGTCGCACGTGAATTACCATCTTTGGCTGTCGGATGGAATACTTTCTTCCTTGCAATATCCAACAACTTGCCGATGGTTGTTGATGAATTAAAGAAAGCAAGAATAGAGTATCAGGCAATGCAGGAAGCCGGACAAAAAGGTATTCCTGTATGGAAGCAGCTTACAAAATCTATTCTTAGTTGGCAAACAGCTTTGGTAGTAGGTATTACTTTGCTTTCTGTATATGGGAAAGATATAATGAATTGGGTAGCCAGCTTATTTAAAGGTAAGGGGGCAATAGATGATATTGTTTCTGCTGAAAGAATGTGGGTAGATGCGATAAAAGAAGGAAGATCTTCTTCCATCAAAGAGAGAAGAGAGCTAGAATTATTATATAAAGCAACCCAAGATACATCACGTTCAATGCAAGAAAGAAATGCAGCTGTTGATGAGTTGCAGAGGAAATTTCCTGAATATTTCGAAAATATAAGCAATGAAGATTTTTTAGCCGGTAAGGCTGCTGATTCCTATAACAGATTAGCTGGGCAAATCTTGAAAACTGCACAAGCAAGAGCTATACAGGATAAGCTAGTAGAAAGGTCTAAAGAACAGTTGGAATACGAAGATCAATTAAACAACTTATTTTACGAACGTAGTGTTTTGAATAATAAAATACGGGATGCAGAAAGAAGATTGACTAAAGGCCCAGCTGCTGCAACTAATGCAGCTAGAGATATTTATGATTTAAGGAAAGAAGCTGCTGATTTGGATGAAAAAATATCTGAAATGCAAAGTAAATTGAGAGAAAATGAACGACAAACTATAAAACTTGAAAATAAACTAAATATAGATGATTTATTAAACCCATTAGGGAAAACAGAAGGTAAAGGTAAAAAATCGGCTGATGAACAAGCCAATTACCAAGAAGACATCGCTAAACGCCTTTCCGATACCCGTATTTCCCTTATAGATGACGAGTATGAAAAAGAAAGAGCGTTGGCGCAAAAGAAGTATGAGGAAAATATAGCATCTATCAAAGGCAATTCAGAAGAAGAGAATAAGCTAAGGGCTAATTATGAAGAAATACTTCGAAATGAGTTGCTGGCTATTGACAAAAAATACCTGGATAAAATAGACGAAGAAGAAAGGAAGAGGGTAGAAGATTCTGTTAAGTATCAATTGGAGGAAAAGCAACGAGAATATGCAACATTAGCTATTGTATCTTCCCAAAACATGCAGAAAGAGATTGATGATGAATTAGAACGATATAGGCAGGGAATCATTTCTAAAGAACAATACGAAAAAAACAAAGCTGAAATAACTCAAAAATACGCTCTTCAAGAAGCTCAAAGAGCGATCGATCTCCTCAAAGAGCAAATAGAGATTTCCGGTTTGTCTGATGAGGAAAAGTTTAAAATAAAAGAAGCTCTAGCGAAAGCTGAAATAAAATTAGCTAATGAAGTACGTGACGCTAAGAAAAAAGCCAGAGATGAAGAAACAGAAGATGAAAAGAAGTATTGGGCAGAGTTGGAAGCTTCATTACAGCATTTGGAATATGTAAGCAATAATGCTGTAGATGGATTAGGTACTTTGTTTAGTGGTTTAATGAGCCTAATTACAAAAGTTGTCCGTGATGGTAAACTAGAAATTGAAGATTTATTAGGTAGTATCAGTGCAATATCGGAGGGGCTAACTTCTATCATGGTTGGAATGTACGACCAACAAATAGAGAAGATAGAAGAACAACAGGAAAAGAACGAGGAAGCCGGGGAAGAAGAGATAGAACGTATAGAAAAGCTGGCAGAAGATGGGGCTATCTCTACGGAGGAAGCGGAAGCAAGAAAGAGAGCGGCAGAAGATAGGACTGCACAAAAAACAGGAACTGGAAAAGCAAAAAGCCGAATTGGAGCAAAGGCAGGCCAAGTGGCAAAAGGCTAACTCTATCGTTCAAACCACTATTGCCACCTCTCTAGCAATAATGCAAGCCTTTGCGCAGGCCGGACCTATTGCCGGTGCTGTTCTTGCAGCTGTTATAGCTGCTATGGGAGCCGCCCAAATTGCAATTATTGCCGCTCAACCTTTACCCAAATACGCAAAGGGAACCGACAACCATCCCGGAGGATTGGCAATTGTCGGTGATGGAGGCAGACAGGAAGTGATTGAAACGGATAACGGAGCTTATATCACTCCGTCTGTCCCTACATTGGTAGATATTCCAAAGAGAGCAAGAGTTATCCCTAATTTGGTGGATTATCGCAAGATGTCTTTGCACTCTGACGCTCTAATGCTGGATAAGCAAAGGAGAGGTAATGACGGTGATCCGGTGATTGTTAACGTTAATAACGATTATACGAGATTGGAACGGAAATTTGATGATTTGTACGGAGAAAGTCGAAAGACCAACCGAACATTGAGAAAAATATCAAGAGCGTCTGATATGCGTTCGATTTTAAGAAGACTGTAATAACCAAGAATAAGTGATATGGAAAAGATTACATTAAAGGTGGAATTAGAAAGAGATGATATATCTTGTATATTTAATCTTTCGGGAAATAAGCTGTCTGAAGCATTGTGGGATAAAATGAGAGGCAAGGATTGCGTCGTACACGATGAAGATCTGGGAGAAAAATCTGTAGCCTTAAAAATGCTGTTTAGTTCTATTGTTATAGAAAAATTATTAAAAAAAGAATGTCCAAATATAAAAACAAACAGTTCAAATCTGGCTTCTAGTAAAGGTGGTTTTGCTGAAAGAATAAAGGCTATGGAACAAGAAAGAGAAGGTATGAGAAAGAGGCTATGCCCACCCGATCTAACTAATGATGAACCAATTGTTTATTAACATAACATAATCAACGTGTGAAGGAGAACGTAAAAACTATGCTATACACCGACCTAGACAAAATCCCATTGGATACATTCATAGATGTATTTACCGGAGATAAAAGCAAGCTTATTATCGAAGGGGAACACTCTGAAGAAGAACTTTCTGAACAATCGGAAAAGCTTATCACCGAATACATGGAAATAATCGGAGGAGCCTCTTTTCTATCAGAAATGTCCCAAAGAAACAATATCATCAACCTTCACATAAAAATTGAGTGCATGAAGGGAGTTGAGATCATGATTAAAAACAAGGATTGGGCGGACGCAGCGCATATTCTTTCAGAGTTTGGATTCTCTTATTTCCCTTCCGAACACGATAAGATACGCAAGAAAGCGGCTTCCATCCTTTCTATGAGTAAATATATGCTTGAGCGGATAAATACCAAAGAGAAGCCGGAAAATGCCTCTAAAATGGATAAAAACTACTTTGTCCGTGAACGTGTAGCCGTTATGTCTCATTACGGGATGCAGATCCGGAAGAATGAGATCAGCGCAAAGGAATACGCCTTCATGGTAAAGCGTATGTGTGAAGATGTAAAGTCTATGAGTAAATCAATAAAACGTAAATAGATATGTATTTCAGATGCCAGATATTGATAAACGGAATATCCTACGAAGCAACCGACGATCTCAAAAATTGGGATGATTTTGAATTGGCTTACAAAAGGAGTAGTTACGATGGGGTTATCCGGTCTTTTAGTACACAATTTGAGTTTGTCAATCGTTCCTATGACCTTTTGAAGGAGGAGTTTTATAAAAACTACCTTTCCTCTAAAGCTGGCATTGTTTTTTATAAAAGAAACAATAGTTGGAACTGGGACGAAGTTTTCAGGTGTGCACTGGATTTCTCTACTTATTCGGAAGATGGTTCTGTAGTTTCTATTAATGCTATTGATAATACTCTAGCTGCTATTATTAAGGCGAAGAAGAGCATTCAATATGAATATCTGGTAGCTGATCTTCAGACTAGCAATCTAAAGTATGACGGCCTTAAATTTCAGTATGAAGGCAAATATACATTAGGAGGATTATCTTACGAATCGGATGGAGTAGCATACATAAATATTCAAAAGACTTTTGCTTCCACAAGCAATCCTTACCATTACTCAATACCTTTATACAAACTAGAAAATAGTGAACTCCCAAAATTGGATTCTCCATTGCGTTTTGACGACGTATCTTTCACAGAACTATCGAATTTAAATGAATGTTCTCCATTTATAGAAGCCCTATCTGACATTTACGTTGATATTAATTTTAGGACTGATTACTACGTAACAACATACGCTGGAGGAATTGAAAAAATATTTCTATTGATATTTAAAAAAGATTCTGCAGGAAGCGTTACAGAGATTAAATCTTATGAGAGTGATGGATTTTATAAATATATAAATGACGTCATATCCAATGTTTATTTAGCAAAGGGAGAATCTCTAATTTTTGCAATACGTATATATTTCAGTAGGGATGTTGGTAATAATATCGATATCGCTTTCCCTAATTTTTCATTCAGTATAAATTTTAAATCTAGGATAAACTCTATTGATGTTAACGTAATTTCTCCCAACACCATCCTTTCCAAGCTATTGGATAGCATGACAGAAAACACGATAGACCACGAAGGGGTTATTGATGTAACACTTCCATCATCTGGAGGAATTACTCCAATTGAGTTTAACCGACTATTAGAGAGGACATATATCATGGCTGCTGAAAGTGCCCGTGGACTTCCTAAAGCTAAAATATACACCTCTTACAAGAAGTTTTGCGAATGGATGGAGGCGGAATTTGGCTATGTGCCGGTTATAAATGAAAACACCGTAACCTTTATGCACCGTGACAAGCTGTTTAGTTCAACGGTAGTCAAGGACTTGGGAACAGAAATAAACGACTATGAATTTTCTGTGAACGATTCTTTAATCTATTCCTCTGTGAAAGTTGGGTATGACAAGCAAGATTACGATTCAATTAACGGGCGTGACGAGTTCCGCTTTACCAATGAATTTAGCACAGGCTTAAAACTAACCGACAATACTCTTTCTCTGATAAGCCCGTACCGTGCCGATGCTTACGGGATAGAGTTCCTGGTACAGAAGAGGGGAGAAGATACAACGGATAACGATAGTGACAATGATGTTTTCTTCGTAGAATGTGATGATTCCGTACCGGTAGACCAGCCTTTGCCCTTATACAGACCATATACTGAAGACCAGCTTTCCGGTCTGCTAAGTCCGGACACAATGTTTAACCTCAATTACTCCCCACGCTTCATGTTGGAAGCCAACAAGAAATATATTGGAGCATGTACTAACCTTCTTAAATTCGCTTCTTCCGATGGGAATAGTGATGTTTCTATAGACGGAGTAAAGGAAACGAATGATTTCTCAATCCCTGAAAGATTATTTACGGTATCAGAGGTAGAAATAGAGACAAGTGATATTGGTGTTCCTAATGATTTGGTAGGTTTAATATCATTTGAGAACAAAGGTGAAACTATAACTGGGTATATTAAGCAATTAAAAATAAATATTGGAAAAGAACAGGCGACCAGCTATAGCCTAATTGTGAAAAATGTAGAAACATAAGGTAAAAGAAGGAGTTAAATGTGGCATTATCTTTTATCAATTAATTTTTTGTGATTATTATAATAATTACTATATTTGCGATGAAGTGTCAAGCGGCACCTTACCCATTTAAGAACGAAAAGACTGTATGATTAAAATCGGTGACATATGTCCATTGTTCTTTGATCCTATAAAGAACAAATTTCAGCAAGATGTAGACTATATCCAGCGTTTCCACGCAAATGATAGCATCTTGATACAAATCTTTTCAAATGACCCCTTCCCATACTGTAAGAGCTTACCTTCATGATTTAATATCTAAGGTACAGACTAATATTTATCTACTGGAATATGAAATTAATAATAGTACAAAAATGTACTATTATAATATTACGGGTCTGTCAGACTCCGTATATGAAATAGAAGTAGCAGACGCTTCCGGAGATTTTCGAGTTTTGAGTGAGCCGTTTGCGGTTTGCTCTGACAGCCTTTTACTCGAAGAAACATCACTTATTTCGTATTCTCATAAAGATAATAATTCTCCATTTGATAATATTTTTTGGATTGATGATGAACAGCAGATATTCAATTTCAGACTAGAAGCCGGATTTAAACCTGCAGGATATTCCCCACAGGTTGAAAATGAACAATTCCGAAACCAAAAGCAGGAAATTATAGAACTATATTCTATTCCATACGACACGTTTTCTTTAACATGTGGAAACGCATCAGGGATTCCGTACTGGTTTGCGCAGTTTATCAATAAAATCCTATGTGTCTCTGATTTCAAGGTTAATGGAAGGGGATATGTGCGCTCCGGAAATTCCACTCCAGAAATATCTCCTATTTCAGAAGATGGTCAGATGTTTTCCATGTCAATCGCATTAGAGCCAGTTATAAATGATATAACAGGAATAGGGGGAATACCAGGGCGGGCTTCTGCTATAAATTTAGTTGGATTCAATGTAGACAATCCTAAAAATGGTGAGATGCTTCAATATGATGAAGCTAAAGTCGCTTTTATTAATACTAACAAGATTGAGGTATAATGAAGAAGCATATATCCAAAATATTATGGCATGGTAGTGATGTAGATGAGAAAGGTGCTCCTATTTATCCCCCTGCAGTTGTAGATAATCCATCTTCAGAGGAAGATCATTCTCTTGAAGGATTAAACAGGGGAGAGGTGTACATACATGATGAGGATTCTTCGCCAAGAATTGTTATTCAAACCAATAAAGGAAATGTAAAAGAAATAGGAGGTTCTTCTTCATTAAGCAAAGACCTCATAGTAACTTCTCCACAAGTGGGCTTTGTCAAGCCGGGGAAAACTCTTCATAAAGGCATGTCTTATGAAGAAATCTTTATTTCAATATTTAGTGGTATAAATAATGCTTCTTTGACAGGACGTATCTCTACTCCAAATGACGTTGAATTTGGGACAGCCAAAGGAGTAATTACTTATACTTCAAATAGAGGAAGTCAAGGGAAAATAACAAAGGCTTATTATGACGGAAACGAAGAAAACAAAATAGAGTTCTCTCCTGAATCTAATGGAATTCAGACAGCTACAAGAACATTAATCGGGCAGTATACTAAAAATGAGACATATACAGCGACGGTTGTATACGCAGCAAGTGAAGATGGGACTATACCTGGAATAACTTTAACGGATAGAATTAGCGTAAATGTTCATCGCAAATGGTTTGCAGGAATATGTAATTCAATTCCTACATCATCTGCCGAAGTGCGTTCCTTGCCATCTAACGGGCTTTATAATGGGAGCGGAACTTACAAATTCTCTGTTGAGAAGTGGAAGATGGTTGCTGTATGTATTCCAGATGATGTGATAAAGGAATTGACATTAACCGCTTACCCAGGGAACTTCATAGAAGATACAGGTATTACTACCGGTCCAGTGGATATTTCCGTAGAAGGAGCCAATGGAAGTGCCGCTATTAATTATAAAATGTGGATCGTTCAAACACCGGGATTGAATGATGCTGATACGTTTACTTTTAAAACAGCATAACGACTATGGTAAAAATAAACGGAAGTAGTTTTGCATTACAATATAAAAGAACAACAGGAAGACCTATTGATTCTACTGCAACTTTCAAAACTTTGGAGGATGCTACATCTTACGCTCGTAATACAGATGCTGAAGAATATTTTCCTTATCCAGGACAGATTATTTCCGTAGAAGTAGACGGAGGAATATATAAATTACTGATAGATACTGAAATTCCAGACACGGATGGAAGAAAGCATTATAAACTATCTCCTATAAATACAGGAGAAGAATCTGACGGTAAATATATCAGTAAAATTGAAGACGATGAAGCTAAAGGAAATATAACTTTCCTTGCTGGTATTGACGTTAAAACAAAGGCTGTTATTCAAAAAATAATAGCTGAATATGCAACTTTCTCCAAAGAAATTTCATCTGAAGAATATGTTCAGAACTTACTTGGCTGGCTGATAACATCTTCCGGTGATATAGATGCGAAATCGTTGCGCCTACGTGATTTCCTTGAAGTACCGGAATTGCGATATAACCGGGTATCAGTTATCACGGGTGAGGAATGGAACGCACCCGGAGGCGGTATAATCGAATCAGTGGACGAAGAGAACAGTATCGTTTACCTTAAGCTTGAACCGGGCGAGATTGCAGCTGTTGAAGTGGATGATATTTGCAAAGCTAACTTTAACAATGACACTGGCTTTCAGACAACCTATTTCCGGATCACCGAAAAGCTGGATAATGGTTCTTTTAAATACGTTCTCCGCAGCGGATATACTTACCATCCTCAAAAGGCTATGCACTTTGTTTGCTACGGCAACTTCACCAATGCAGAACGCCAGAAGTCCAGCTATTCCACGCAGAATTATATCCGTTTCCTTAAAGGTGTAAACAACTGGGAGATCACAAAGGATATGATTGCCATGCAGTTGGGAGACTTGTCTAACCTGAAACTGTTTGGAATGGATATGACTGGGCATAGTGCATATCTTAACAGAATCTACATGACCGGTACGATCAAGCAGATTTCAAATGACGGTGTGACGGAAGTACCGGTTCCGGCTTTTAAGTGTGAATGGAAATCCGGAACGTATTGGTATTATGACGAAGTAACCCACAACGGAAGCACATGGATTTGCATTGAATCTACGACTACGCAAGAACCGTCAGATTCTTCTACTGATTGGTTGAAGGTTATTTCTAAAGGGGAAGATGGAGCTTCAGGAAAAGGAGTAAAAAGTATCGTAGAGCAATATTATTTATCCACTTCTCAAACATCACTAACAGGGGGAAGTTGGAGTACGACACCCCCAACTTGGGAAAAAGGCAAATACATCTGGACACGTTCGGTTATTACTTATACTGACGATTCAACGACTACTACTGATCCAATTAGCGTAACCGGTGGAGCTGGTGAAAATGGGCTTGGTGTTAAATCGGTTGATGTCTTTTATTATCTTTCCTCCTCTTCTAGCGAGTTAATCGGTGGAGAATGGAGTACTATTGCTCCCACTTGGGTTAATGGCAAGTATATGTGGAGTAAGACAAAAACTACATATACAGACGACACCTTTGTAGAAAGTAATCCTGTTTGTATTACAGGGGGGAAAGGAGAAGATGGAAAAGACGGTAAAGGCGTACAGAGCGTTGATGTCCTTTATTACCTATCCAGTTCTTCAACCTCCCTTTCCGGTGGTTCATGGTCTACAAACTCACCAACTTGGGTAGATGGGAAATACATTTGGAGCAAAACTAAAGTGGTATATACAGATGGTTCGTCTATTGAAACCAATCCCGCTTGTATCACTGGAGGTAAGGGTAATACGGGGGATGATGGTAGGGGAATATTAAGCATTGTCGAAGAGTATTATCTGTCTACTTCTTCTAATTCTTTGGTTGGTGGTTCTTGGAGCACAACGCCTCCGGCATGGGAAAATGGGAAATATATTTGGACTAGATCAGTAATAACATATACAGACAGCACATCAACAACCACTAACCCTATCTGCTCTACCGGTTCCACGGGTGAAACTGGGATCGGAGTCAAGAGTGTTGCCGAACAATATTACCTGTCTACATCATACAGCACGCCTACCGGTGGATCGTGGCAGACTTCTGTTCCGGCATGGCAGGATGGCAAATACATCTGGACACGTGTAGTTATCACCTACACTAACAATACATATACAGAGACAGATCCGGTATGTGTAACAGGTGGAAAGGGACCAAGCGGAAACGATGGCGTAGGGATAAGTGCCGTTGATGTGTTATTTTACCTGTCAACCTCTTCTTCATCATTGGAAGGCGGATCATGGTCTACCACATCTCCCAAATGGGAGGATGGTAAGTACCTATGGACTAAAACAAAGGTAACTTATACGAATGGTTCGACATGGGAAAGCGATCCGGTTTGCATCACTGGAAGCCAAGGAAAAACAGGATTACCCGGTGCAATGCTCCGTCCCCGTGGAGTATGGAAAGCCAATACCGAGTATTATAACAATGAAACGTTTATAGATACAGTAATATATGACGGTCAGAACAAACTTTGTAAGATCACGCATACGTCTACTTCCTCTTTTGACTCAACGAAGTGGGAAGAGTTCAGCGAGTTCGAAAACGTGGCAACAAACGTCCTTCTTGCTCAAAATGCGACGATTGATGTATTAGGAACTTCTGGGATATTCGTGGGGAACCTTGAGAAAACAGAGGGTTGGATGATAACCGGAGGGGCTTTTAAGCATAATGTTACGGGTGTTGAATTGACAAAAGCAGGTCAAATTGCCCTACCTGAAACCGGGGGAATAACCGTAGGCGGAAAGACTTTCATAGAAGCCGGCAAGATAAAGACGGAGTTTATTGATGTTGATACTCTTCAAGTAACCCACCTTAAAGGTGCGATTGGGTCATTTAAGAAACTAACGGCAAATAATGCGGCAGGAGAAGAAGTTGGATCAATAACCTTTGGAGATACAGCAGATACTAAGTCTTCTTTAAATATAGATTTTGCAACTACTTGGTTTGGTGGTGATTTATACCAACAAGGGTATAACTACGATGAGAGTCGCTCATGGAGATTTTACGCTTCTGACCTATGGTGTAGAGGACAATTCGGACATTATCAGATGACAACACTTTCTTTTAATGCAGTTTCAGATAAGGACTATTTTGCGCATATCTATAGTTATGGAGAAGATACTACATACCACATGTATGCAGAACCCGGACAGCCTATTGATTGTATATCCTTAGCTGGAACCGGAAATTATGTACTATATGTTTGTGACTCACCACAACGCAAAATGCTGACCATTTATAAATGCTTCTGGTTTCTCCAAAAGAATAATGGTAACGTTCCAAGATTCAGCAGTTTTCACTCTTGAACCATACAAGTTTAAGATTTTCATAACAGCAGAAATAAATACTGATAAAATAAATCCAAACCGGGCAAATAATTTACGTATCATGCAATAATTATGAAAATAGATTTCAGAAAAATAGAATTAACCGATCTCGAAGGGAACAAGAGTACCGTCGATGTATCTAAAGCATTCGGAAATGCGATTTATCAAAATACAGGTGATCTTGGAGAATTTAATCTTGCTCAAGATATATACCGGAAAGGAGAGGTTGATATATCCCCTGAACAAGCTAAATCTCTAAAAAAGTATACGCAGTTATTTACTCGTGTCATTGATCGAATAGCTGTCAGCAATGCTCTATCACAAGAAGAATAAATAAGTTGAAAACAATGGTAGCAAAAGGAACGATCATAAAATTAGCAGTATCTATTGAACTACCTTCGGGCTTGACAATGGATGACATAGATTTCGAATGCAAGTTCTCTGTAACTCTCAATTCCCAGACGATCAAGAAGTCGGAAATGGTACGTAATGATGAGAACAGCTACACTTGTTTCCTTGATACTAACATTATAGGGAGGGGAGAAATTTGGATAGAAACCACGGCTTATCTTCCTGACACAGATTATGAAGGAGGAATAAGACCGGAGGTAGACAAGTCGGCAACCGGAATAAGAATTGTGTAATATGGGATGCATACGGGTTAACATAGAAGCCTCGAAAGGAATAAAGGTGAGCACATCTCCTTTGTCTGGGATAAATGTCTCTGTAAATCCCAGCCGTTCAATTAAAGTGTCGGTAGGAATTGTCTGTGACGTTGGTAAAGATGCTTATTTGAGAGTAGAGCCTGATTATATCTGGCTGATGCCCTCCAATAACTTTGAAGATAACGTAGATGTATTGTCAAAATGTGGTAATGGACCACAGCAACAAAAGAATAAAATTTTATTGTTTAATTACTTAATGATTTGAATTATGGCAAAGCCTAGTTGGTTAAGTTTAAATCCTTCAACGGGAAGCGGAAATGGGACAATTGCAAACAGTGCAAGTGCTCATACAGGTCGTACAGCTAGAACCGGTACGGTGACAATAACGGGTGTCGGAGTATCTACTCCTGCAACTTATAAAGTAACTCAAACTCCTAAATCCGAGTTTGCATCTTTTGATAACGGAGCGGAAATGTCAGCGCCCAAAGCTGCCGGAACCGTCACCGTTGAAGGTAAGTCTAATTCTCAAAAGCTAACCTTTGCATGGGCGGGTAGCGTATCGGATGTTGCCATCCCAGCGAAATATAGTGCGAATGGGACACAGACAGATAATGCGGCTAGCATCACGGGTGATCCAGGTGCTACAGCAGAGTTCCCATTCTCCATAGAACTTGAATTCCCTGCAAATGAAACTATTGAAGAAGTTGTAAGAACATTAAAAGTGACCGCAAACGGTGGTCAGGCTGTACAGATTGCAATCAAACAAGCAGCAGGAGACGCAAAACTATCTGTTTCCCCAACAGAAATAACAATTCCTCAAAACGGTTCAGCTGTTTCCGTTACTGTTACGTCTAACACTTCTTGGACTGCCGCATAATGGATATACTTGTACCTTGGAAGGAAGGAGAAGGAAACATTGTCATTACGCCCGGCTCTAATGGAGCCGCAAGCGTAATGAGCGATGTTGCCAATGAAGGACTGGACAGGCAACAAACTGTCGTGTTCTCAACTACTAAGGGCAATAATCCGGTTTCCGTTTCTACTACGGTATCTCAAGAAGGGAAAAGACAGGCATTTGCAGTGACCGAAGGACGGTTTATACTGTCTGACGGTAGTACGTTTAACGTTATAAAGAGTAAGTTCTATGAGTGATTATAACAGTCAATATTCGGGAGCTAGGATTGAAGAACTATTGGCAATGATACCCAACTTGGCTAAAGCCGATCTATCTAACGCAATGACAGTAAATCTCAATCAGAACGGTTATGCCAAGTTCAATAATGGATTGCTTGTACAATGGGGAAGAGTTGGAGGTTCGTCTACAGCTTCGTATAGTGTGACTATGCCTACATCTTTTTATAATACTGAATATAAAATATTTGCAACTGTATATAAGCCTAGTAGCGACTCCGCCGTATATTCATCATCTCCTTTGGCAATAAATAAAACAGTTAGTAGATTTTATTTGAATAGAAATTATGCAAGTGGGGGTACTACTGGATTATCACAAGAATCATGGGATTGGATGGCAATAGGTAGATGGAAATAAGGAGGACGTTTTATGGGAAAAATGTATTGGAAAGAAGGGTTTTACGATGAGCCACAAGAAGGAGCAGTAGAAATATCGGTGGAGTACTGGCAGGAATTGCTTGACGGTCAATCATCCGGAAAAGAAATCAAGGAGAACGAAAGCGGTTACCCAGTATTGGTTGAGCATGAGTATACCATTGATGAATTGAAAGAGATGAAGATCGCAGAGATCAACGCTTACGACAAGTCGGATGGCTGTAAACTCCTTGACGCTGGACGGAAAACAAATATGGCTGGATAAAGACACCCGTGTAGGATTAGTCAACTCAATAAACATAGAAAAAGAAGCGGGCCGGGTATATACTACTTTGTGGTACAATGCGGAGAAGTATGTAATTCCCGTAAATGACGCCTTAAATATGCTTGACCAATTAGAATTGTATGCTCTTGATTGCTACAATACTACACAGGCTCATATTGCAGCCGTGAAAAATTTTCTTAGCAAAGAAGAGGTTAATTCCTATAATTATAAAACCGGTTATCCGGAGAAACTCAATTTTGTATTATAAACTATAAACAGATAAAGCTATGATTCTACTAGTATTAATGTCATTCATCCTCATTGCCGGCTACGTCTTTGCAATGATAAAGAAGATGAAAGAAATCCCGTACTCTATCAGTGATACCTACTACGCCCTGACGCATAAGTTCTGGTTCGGTTTATGTATGATCGGCTCCGGTGCATTGCTTCTCCCGGTAGCATTTGAAGCAAGCACGGAAAACAGCCGGTTTCTTGTATTCCTTTCGGTTGTCGGGATGATTGTATTAGGGGTATCTCCTAATTTTCGAACAGAACAAAAGGTTCCTCACTGTATTGGTGCCGCCATGTCTTTAATCTTCTCCCAGATATGGGTAGGTTGCAATAGTTGGTATTGGTTACTGTTATGGGCTGGATTCATCGCGTACATGGCTATCTCCATGAGTGAGCACTGGACCGGTAACTTCATCTCCGACTTCATAAAGAGAAAGCCGATGTTCTGGATAGAGGTAATTTCGTTGTTAACCGTTTATCTAACTTGTATCTTATGAAAGAAGCAATAGTACACACCACAACCGGAGGATTTGCCGCAATTGCCACTGCATTTGTTGCCGAATCATTGCAAAATATGATTCCGTGGCTGATTGTCTCATGTGCTGTAATCCTCTGCGATCTCCTATTCGGAGTCAGGAAAAGTATGCTAATGGGTGAAAAGGTCAGATTCTCACGTGCGATCCGTGCTACTATGGGAAAGATGGTCACTTACTTTGCTTTCGTCTGCATGGTCTGCATGATTAGCGTAGCAAGCCACAATGAATATCCTATAGATGTGTATTCCTGCTTATTGGTATGCTTCATAGAGGGATGCTCGATAGTTGGGAATATACTGAAGCCAAAGGGGATTAACATCAATCTTATCGGGGCTTTGGGTGTGTTTGGTAAGAAGGTGTTTAAGGTTGATAAGGAAGATGTGAAAGAAATTATAGAAAAGGAGAAGTAAGTATGAATTTGTACACTGCTATTTATGTTTTTCCCTTTTTGCTTTTTATCATACTCTATGCATTTGCGGTAAATAAGCCCAAGAAACGTAAAAGAAAAACAGGGAATAGTAGAATAAAATAGAAAATGAATATGATAAATAAAATCAGCGCATTAGCCAGCAAGCTTCTATCCAAGATCGGCATAGACGGAATGGCTCACATTATAGTATGCCAGAACCTGATAATGTGGCTATCAAAGTTTTTTGGAGTTGTGCCACTATGGGAAGCAATCATTATAACCGTCTTGATCTTCATCCTAAAGGAAGTGTACGACAAGTATTGCAAGAAAACAGAATTTTCAATTAAAGACATCATCTGTGATTGTGTGGGTCTGGCGTTGGGAGTATTAACATTGATATTATAGGAGGAAAGATATATGAAAAGAGAAGATATAGACTCAATCATCATTCACTGCTCGGCAACACGTGCCGGGCAAGACTTGCGAGCAAAGGACATTGACCGGATGCACCGGGCAAGGGGATTCAATCAGATCGGTTATAATTATGTAATCGACCTGGACGGAATGATCGAAGAGGGCAGACCACTCACTGTTGACGGAGCACATTTGTAACACTAAGGGATTTTCCGGTAAATCGTATAACAAGCACTCGATCGGCATTTGTTATGTTGGCGGACTGGATGCAAATGGAAAGCCCGCAGACACCCGTACTCCGGCTCAAAAGGCTAGTTTGCGGCAACTGATTGAGAAGCTTTGCAAGGAGTATCCTATCATCGAGCTTCTCGGACATCGTGACTACTTCACCCGATCTGGACGGAAGCGGAGAGGTAGAGCCGGCTGAATATATCAAGGCGTGTCCTTGTTTTGATGTGCGGGAAGAGTACCCGAATTTCTTACGAAATACAGTAATAACAGCAAAAAAATAGGAGGAACAATCATGAAATCAACAGATATTACATTTAGCCAAATCGCAGAAAAGCGTTATCTAAGCGATGCCATACAGGTAAATTCAGAAACCATTGGGCTTCAGCTAGAGTTTAAAGAATCCGGGAAACTGGCTGTTTATATAAGCTATGACGGAGAAAAATACTCCGTTGTAGAGACTAGGAATTTCACTACTTTGAATTTCGCCCGTCCCGTTGTCGGTCTTATACCCGGACAATACATCAAGGTTGAATGTGAAACGCAGCCAATCAAGGCTCAATACTTTGAATCCGAAGAATAATGGGAGCGATAGGATTAAATCCGATTAGGCTTGACCGGATAGGGCTTGATCCTATCCGCATTAATGCGATTAAGTTGGGAGTTCCGGGAGCAGCTTCCGGTTCCGACCGTCCCTACATCGACCCGGAAGTCTTAGCTTCCTTGAAAGCTGTTTGCATCTGCTACGGTAAGAGCAACGACGATCCGGACAGGGCTGTTGTCAAGAACTTGGTGGACCCCGACAATCCGTTTGTGATTAGCAACGCAGCTTTCAAGCTCAATAGTGGGTTTGGAAAATATGAAGATGATTTTACAAATTGGGTTGCTGAAACTGGCACAAAATTAACCAGTGACAAAATAACAAATTCTAATCCGACTAAAAATTGGATAGCATATAGGTCATCGGGAGTAGAATTTAAAGAGATGCATATTCGCATACTAGGAATTCCTGATAATGGTGTTCTTTATTTTCAAAGACCGGCTGCAGACGGAGGTCCGATTAAAATGTTTAATGGGGATAATAATATTCCTGCTTTTACATCAACAGGAATATGCGGATTCTTCATTAATAACCTGACGGGATTAGGTTGGTCTAACCTTGTAATCGAGCAAATCCCCTCTTTTCAAGGCGCCTTCGTCACCGACGGAATCGACGACCTGATTACTTCCAACAAGACCGTACAGGAGATGGGTATTACTGATGAGGTTACTGTTGTTAGTATGATTCATCAGATAGATTTAAATTCTACATATACCATAGCAACTACTAATTATATAGAAAATAGTAATTCCAGAGAACACGTTAGAAGCGATGTTTATAATTACGGTAAAACTGGGATATACGGTTATAGTGCGTCATTAATTAATAATACTAAATCTGATATAAAAAACATATTAGGAGATGAAGCAGATTATTATGTTAAGTTCAACTAATAGTTTACTAAACAATATTTGATGCTAAATTCAGTGTTGTAGGAAGAATTAGTGAATTAACCGAAGCAAGTCAAGTCGCTTGGTACTGGACATTTATTGCTAAAAGAGTTCTTACAGAGGATGAAATTAATCTTGTAATTGAAAAATATAATCTTGATAGACCCGGAGAAATTGTAAAGCCCGATGTTTATTATGACATAAAGAGACAGAAGATTTCTAATGAGAATCACTCTGCATTTGATGATAAACTAATTGACTATTCTGGAAATGGTTATGATGCTAAGCTGTATAACTTTGGCTGGAAAGAAGATAGTGGAATTGGGAAATATGAAACTGATTTTACTGATTGGAAAAAGAGTTTTAAAGTAACATCTTTTGATAGTGAATCTATTAAGTTTACTAGCGATGTTTCTTGGGTATTACTGTATCATCCATCTAGTATTGGAGAAGATATTCCCTCTTTCAAAGTTCGTATAAAACTTTATGGAAAAGGCACTTTATATTATAACTATATAACTCAAGAAGGGAAATACACTAATGTAGCTGTAAAATCAGAGATTTTTGAAACACCGATTTGTTATAACACAAAATATACAGATGAAAAGGGAGTAAACGTTGGATTTACTCTTGGCGTTATCTCTGGTGAATGTAGTGGTACTATTACACAAATTCCAGAGTATGAAAATGCATTAGTATTAGATGGTGTAGACGATTATGGAAAAGTAGCAGGGTTGCCTATTTTAAAGGATTATACAGTTGCTGCTGATTATATCAGAACATTTGCAAAAGAAAATGCACAAGATTCTCCAATATTATCCAAGTCTAAAGTTGCAGGTAGTGGAGCTTTTTTATTCAACTACTTAAACGCTGACTCCATAACAAGTTCTTATTCATTTGGAACAAACAACATACTAAAAGAAATAAATGATTCTGAAAGAAAAATTTATTATCTATCTAAGTATGCAAGTGACGGCCATAATGTTAATGCTGGCTCTGCAGTAGATTATGATACTATGTGGTTAGGTACTTATAGAGATAATACTAGTAATTTCTTTACTGGAGCTCTGTATTTTGCAATGCTGTTCCCTTATTCTTTATCAGAGTTTCTACTTGAAAGACAGATAAAGAAGGCCAGAGCAGGAACATTATATCCTAATCAAGTTGAGTTTAGACCTGTAATTCCAGAGGATGAAAACATTACTAAAATTGATTATTTTGTTGTTAATTCTGGTACATGGACAGTAATTAAACCTGGAGACTATGTAGACGTAGGAGCTAGGATTGTTCTTAATGTATATACAAAACTTCCTTATAAAATAGCGGGAGCATCTTCAACAGCTTTTACTGGTATGACTGTCGGACCTTCAACAGCATTAAATATATGGGATGTTAAGGGTTATATAAAGGATAAGACTCCTCAAAAAATTAAGCTGACTCTTGCAGTTAATGAGGATATTATACAATGGAATCCTACAATTTCAGCTAATATTCCAGACTCTTACGATGCAGTAACAGAATGGTTTGCCAATGGTTGGGAGACTAAGATTGCTGTAGGTGATTGGATTAAAAAGTCTGATAGAATATTCTTTAAATTAAAACTTAAAGAACCTCTACATGAAATAGGTAAAGTTACATTTGGTGGTTCTGAATGTCAGGCTACTAAAGCAAGTAATTGGTCAGAATCTAATAATCTATGGGAGATTGTAACATACTCTTCTGTTGGAGATTTATCGCAAGTATTTAATGTACAAGTAGACGAGTACATCAGATACGAGGACATTGTACAGCCATATCCTAGTATTATTAACTTAGTGAGTATAGACAAAACTCACTTTTATACTTATGGGGATAAATTAAAAGTTGGAGATGTTATTTTATACAATTCGTACAAAAATTTATTAAAAGGGCTTTATTCTTTAAATGGTCAATTAAAATATAATGGTGTTTATATTTATGATATTGATGAACGAATTACTGTTGCTAAAGAAATGGTATTTTCTTGGACAGTCAGCCCGACTTGGCTTCTTGACAACAATGAACCGAAAGTAATTTTATCTCCTAGCAGGCTAAGAATGCCAAACAGCAGTTATAAGATTCTAGGTCATATTCCCGATATATCCGGTCATGGCAATCATGGTGTTATTCATAACTCGGCTTATGCAGAAATGAGTGGAGCTAATGGTTATCCTTATGATTATAGAAACTCTAGTTTCTGGTGTGATAGTGGTCTAGCAAAAGTTGTAAGTGGAGAGCTAATAGAATATTTCGCAGTTAAAAACTCAACAGGATTTTCTAATATCACTAGTGGAGTTTATAAAGGAGAGATAAAAGTTACAGGTGTAACTAAAGCTATATCTGAAAACAAGATTTCACGACTAAGAATATTTACTAACTCAACTACTGATAAAGAAATAATTGATATTACACAAGACGGAAATTATAACATAGATATAAAAGGCGTTGGTGATGCTAATCGTGTATTCTTTTATGCTATTCCTAATAATCCAAATGAATCTATTGTCGTACGTTTAACTGAACCTATTTATATAGAACAAGTAGGTGAATACGAAGGCGCATACTGTTTAGATGGTGTAGACGACTTTGTTACTATTCCTACTGTTTCCGGTGGAGGAAAACAAGTCTTTATGAAGATCTATAATAGTGATAATAGACTCAATCGAATGTTGTACGATCAACGTTCTCTTGGCATTAACGGAGGTCCAAATAACGATTTTGCATTGTATACTGAAAGCGGAACAATCGCATACAAAGCTAGAAATAATGGAAAAACGTATATTGATGGAATATTAAATGAGAATATTACTTGTAATGATTTACTTGGAATATCGCAAAATATAACTATTGTAAATACTGATGTAGTTCCTAATAACGGAGTAATTCCATACATAGGATCAGGAGGAGTTAATAAAAATCTTTGGGCTAAGATAGCTTTATACGACTTCATGCTCTTCGATGAAATCTCAACAGACGATAAGATTAAAGAGCTGAACGAGTATGTAGGAATAGAAGGAAATGTATTCGAGTTTAATCCTACGTTTACAATAGACCTTCCTATGGCAATTAAGTCTATAAAGGTATATCAAGGAGGAAATGAAATAAGTCCAGGTTATCTATATCCTAATAAAGATACTGAGTTTGAAGTATATGTATCGCTTAATGATGGTAAATATGCTGTTGATACTATTACAGTAGACGGTGTAGAAATCACTAAGGATAGAGTAGTTGGAGAATATAACATATTTAAGTTTACTCTCAATGGTTCTTCTGAACAGAAAATTACAATTCATTCTTATGAGTATATAATATATGAGGACATAAATCAGCCTTATCCTGTGATATTTAAGGTTAAAGACAGAACTACTAATCAAATATACAGTTGGGGAGATAGGATTAAAATAGGAAGTTCCATACAACTTATTCATGGTGAAAATCCTAATCTTTTACCTGAGTTATATAGTATTATTAGTTATACCTATGAAGGAAATTCTTATAGTTATAACCAATTAACTAATCTAGTTATTACGGTAACTAAAACTATTTCTGTATCCTGCCAGAAAACATGGAAACTTGGAAGCAACGAGCCTAAATGTATATTGTCTCCAAAAAGATTAAAATTAGCAAATTCTAGTTATAAGTATTTGGGTTATATACCTGATATTTCTGGAAATGGAAATAATGGAGCATTTACTAACTTTGCTTTCTCTGGTATGTCTGGAGCAGGAGGTTATGTAGAAAATTTCAACGATTGGATAATAAGTAAGCCTCCTATGACAGTAGAGAAAACAGATTCTCAGGCGCATATATCTTATATAGGAACTTCATATAAGACTCTTCCTATGTTCGAGTATACTAATCCTAAAGTTGTATATAACTACACTTTGATTGTTGAAATTACAGGTATTCCAGATGGATGCGTTGGGAAGTTTATTCATGTCAATACTTATACTCAAGAAGTAGCTAATGGCATAAATACTATTCGATTCCAAAATGATGCTGGATGGTTTGGATTTACTTTTTATCGTGAAGACGGAGTTATAATAGGTGACTGTAATATAACTATCAAGCAGATTGGAAATTATGAAGGTGCTATATGCTTTGACGGAATTGATGATTACGTAGATATTCCTTCCTTATCAATAGGAGGGAAACAGGTATTAATGAAGACAAACTGGTTGAAATCTCCTACGTTATTGTATGACCAAAGAGCATCGGGAAGCTTTGCTATTCTTACAACTAATGAGGATGATGCAACTAATCCAAGAATAGCGTACCAAGCACGTAATCAAGATGGCAAGACTTACATAGATGGGATAGAGAATAATTATATTGAAACTTACTCTCTAAAAGGTATAACACATAATATTACAGTGACAAACCCTTCGGCAGGAAGTGGAGTAGTACCTGTAATAGGTGCCAATACTGGTAAGTCAAGCGGTTTTGCCAAAATGGCTCTTTATGATTTTATGTTGTTTGATGAAGTAAGTACTGACGAAGAAATAAAACAACTCAATGACATAATAGGAATTGAGGGAGATTATGTACAAAAACCTGACTATTACTGGGATGCTTACGGTAAGAGTAACTTTGATGCTGATAGAGGATATATAAAAGACCTAGTGTCATTACAACAAGCTAATTCTCTAGAGAATTTTAATTTTGCCTATGATAAGATGTCTGGTTATGGAGGATATTCATTTAAATCATTTAATGATAGTCAAGATAGTTGGAATATAAGAGGAGACGGTACTGGAGTTGAGATTATTAGTAGAGATGGTTACTCTATGACAGTGAAGAAACTTGTTCAAAATTTAGATTGGCAAATCTCTAACAATGAATACAGATATCCTACTGTATTAAATAAGGAACTTCCGTTTAAGTGTAAATCAAATAAGAATGTAGGTCTAATATGGCAA
>CYGL01000063.1_pt1 | contig 52473 bp, 91 predicted proteins | sample 485531 | NCBI WGS metagenome assembly CYGL01 (sample SAMEA3497897, study PRJEB9818) | human gut metagenome | reverse complement strand
AATAATGGTCTCGCTGCTGTCAAGTCGTATCATCATTTGTTCGGTGTAGCGAAGCAGCTAAGATGTATAATAAAGAGCGAGAAAATAGCGGACGAATTACTGGTCGTGTGTTGAGAATTCGGGCAACAATGCGTGGAATCTGAATTTCGACAATGGCAATCGGAACAACAACGGTAAGGTTGACAATTCGAATCGAGTTCGCCCGGTCACAGCATTAGTTTGAAGAGTTAGGGAAATAGGAACAATTATGGTAAAGGAAGAAGATATATTAGAGGCTTACGAGAATTGTCTTAAAGATAAGGCATCATCTCCTGATGCTATCAGGTTCATTGTAAATCTCTTTGAAAATATCACAGATTTAACTGATGATATCAACTCTCGTACCTACGAGCCGCTTCCATCCATAACATTTGTCGTTTCTCGGCCTGTCTATCGAGAGGTATTTGCTGCTAATTTTCGTGATAGAGTTATTCACCATTATATTGCTTTACGGCTAGAACCGCTATTCGAGGGTGTTTTCAGTGATAGGACGTATAACTGTCGCTGCGGCAAAGGGCAGCTCTATGGAGTAAGGCAGCTTGCGGCAGATATTAAAGAATGTTCTGAGAACTTCACTAAGCCGTGCTGGTATCTGAAATGCGATATGAGAGGTTTCTTTATGAGCATACCTAGAGAAGAGCTTGCAGACAAAGTGGATGCGTTTATTTTAGATAATTACAAAGGAGATGATATGGAAGACCTGCGCTACTTGTCTCGTGTCACGATAATGAATGACCCGACAAAGAACTGCATCAAACGCTCTTCCGAAGAGACCATGGCAAAAGTACCGAAAGGCAAAACCTTGCGAGGAGCAGAGAAAAACCACGGTCTCCCTATCGGCAACCTTACAAGTCAGCACGATGCCAACTTCTGGCTCAATGATTTTGATTGGATGCTTGAGATAATTCTGCATATCTATCACCACGGAAGATACGTGGATGATTTCTTCCTGATTCATCAAGATAAACGGGTATTGTTAGCTTCTATCCCTAAGATAAGGGAATATCTTGCCAATATAGGCGTTACCTTGCATCCGAGGAAAATAGAACTGCAATCCGTATATAAGGGTATTAAGTTTACCGGTATGGTTGTGAAGCGTGATAGATTTTATGTTAGTAATCGTATGGTAAGCAACTTTAAACAACTGATACATCATATGAATACATTGCCCGATAACTACACGATAGAGGAATTGCAGCACTACGTTTGTTCTATCAACAGCTATCTAGGGTTGATGAAACATTGTGATAGCTATGATATCAGAAAGGGCGTTATACTGGAAATGGATTTGAGATTCTATAAACACCTTTATATTAAAGGTCATTATGAATGTGTCTGTATCAAGAATAAATACAAGAGAGATATAATTAATCGAAAGAAGCTAAAGAAACACAACAGCAAGGATTTCGATTTTCTAATGGATAATTACTATGAATCAGATAAAAAGAACACTAGGGAGAATCCCGACCGAGAAGGAAATCAGCCTGCTTCTTGATGAAGGGTATGAGGTTGAGGTTTATATGAGAGACGGAGAAGTTGCTATGGAGACGTGTGAAGCACCATAATGACAAATAAGCGTTATGGTGCTTTTTGTTATTAACACATATTAAGCTTGCTTAGATGAGTACCTTCCAGTGAGTACATCTCTATTCCCATCGGAAGCCCATGGATATTATTACCGATATACTGACAGTCACCTATAGATACCATTTTCTCAAAATCCGCCTTTGGCATAAATATAACACGAAGGATTCTGTCTGTTCCAGAATACTCTTTGACATAGTAGAATGCGACCGCTATTACATCTCCGCTTTCTATCTGCTTATATAGTTCGTAGGCGGCTGTATCTTCTTTTGGTTTGCATACGTATTTTGTATCAGTAACCACAACGGAAACGTCACCTTTTGTACCGATAGTATCTACGCAGACACCTCTATAAGTATCAAATCTTTTAATATCCATAATCTTAATGTTTTGATTTCTGCCGCAAAGATACAAAATTAATCTGAAATCGCAATGCTTTCGTTACTGAAAAATGAGAAAGAGGTAACTAGAAAGTAGCAATAAACTTTCGGATTGTTACTTTTTATAAAGTTTAACACAAAAATCAATCAAAATTTAAGTTCTTTTCTTAAAAAAAATGCGTATCTTTGCACCATTAAACTTATGAACCGACATTTAAAATCAACGAATTATGACTAAAGAAGCCGAAGCCGAAGTCCAACGGCTACTAAAGAATGTGGACGTTACCGAGCTGATGGACTTGATTATGAAGCATGGAAATCGGTATAGCAGAAGAATACTGAAGTTCTTCCGCTGGTTCTGCAAGTATGTTCCAATTATAATTATGTGCTTTCACGCCTACGGAATGTGGGATTTTAGCCAGCATCCTCGTGAAATGTTCATAACTAACAATGAGAATTTTCCCTGCTATCTCTTCATTTACTTCATGATTTATATTCTGCCAATGGTTTTGATATTGGCAAGCAGGTTCTTCTTCCTATGTTGGAGATACAGAATACCATTCTTTTATTTCTTCGGCATCAATGCGGCTCACATTGTTGAATGGAGCTGGTACACAACTCAAGATATGATTGATTCTTGCTTTACCGTAATGATAGTAACGGCAATATTTTATATATACGGATTCTTTGATATGTTTATTAGCAGAACCAAGTTAGGACGTAAAATTTGTGCATAAATATGGGAAAGATATTGAATTATAAGATACTCGGCACGGCTTTAAAGTCGCTGAGTGATGCTTGCTTTAAGGCAGATGAGCAACAGCGAAATGGAGAGAAGGTCACCGCTTGCGGAATGAGCGATGATGACCTAGATAGATTGTGCGACATCATACCAGATATGCTCAATCCGATGCTATCTACCGAGGAGGTAAAGGAGAAATTGCACGTTTCCGATGCTACCCTTAACAGGATGGTTGCTAGAGGTGACATTCCGAATGGCGAGTGCAAGAAGCGAGGACACACCCGATATTGGAAGAAGTGGGATATTCTGCACTTCATTAAAAGTAAGAGAGGTAAGTGATTGCCTCTCTTTTTTTGTTATTTATGATATTACCTTCTATCACCTTAAACTACTGATAATCAACCACTAAAAGAAAGTGTGATAGAGTTATATTTGCTCTTCCCTATTCTTTGTACCTTTGCATCCGTAATCGATTACATAGTGTTAGTTAATATTAAGGATAACTTAAAAAGATTGTATCATGGAAATGACAGATGCAAAGGTCGTGGAGAAGAAAATCTACGAAGATGGAAAGAAAGAGTATGCCAGCAAGGGTTTGGCAGGAACAGCCCTCGGAATTGGCATCGGCGGCTTGGCTTTAGCTTTGCTCAACGGCAATGGTCGTGGTGTGTTTGGTTCACTTGGTGGCAGCAATATGCCTGAGAACGTGAACATCAACACTTACGGAGCTAACTCAAGCTCAAATCAGCCAACCGCCTTACAGGTAATGGAGAAGGAATGCGCTGATGAGGTGAAGCTGCTTACTGATATGTTCGGTTTGAAGCTCGACACCGCTAACAAGTTCTACGCTATGCGTGAAACTGACATCGCAGAGAAGTTCTCTATGTATAAGGGTGCTACAGAGGCTATCAACGCTGAGAACCGCCGTGCAATGGAGGCAGAGTTCGGTCTTTACAAGTCTCAGATTGATGCGGATTTCGGTCTGTACAAGAATCAGAGAGACCAGTATGATGCGTTGCAGGCTAAGTATTGCGACCTCGACAAGAAGGTAGCCGTTATGGAGGCTCTTACTCCTTACAAGGAGAAGCTGATGATGGCTTACGTGAACGAGAAGTGCAGTCGCAAGATTGATGGTGTTCTCGGACTCCAGAGTGCTCCTACTGTTACAGTTCTCCCATCTGCAAGCATTTGCGGATGTGCTGCAACATCAACTCCCACTACAGGAGCGTAACAGGACAAGAAAGTCTGTAAAAAGGACTAAAAAGAAATGAGTTGGTGAGGGGTGTTTGCCCTCGTGGTGGATGCCCTCTCACCTCTCTATAATATATCACCAACTTAAAGATATTGATTATGATGAATTTTAGTGGTAGCCCTTTGCTTGATATGGGCACAAGTCAGCAACAGCCGCCAACGATGGATGCCGAACTACAAAAGGTGTATGAAGCAATACAGCAGAAGCGAGCATCTATCAATATGCAAGCGCAGCAATCCGCCACCCCACTTTGGGATGAGATTGATAAGATTGAGGACAATCTTACAGGCGCACAACGTCAGTACTTGATGCAGAATCAGGAATACGTTAATAGCTTGCAATATGTATCTAAGCTAGTGCAAGACGAGGAATTGCGCATCATACGCCCTCGCATTGAAAGCACTCAGCAAGGACAGGAAGCATTAAAGAAACATCTATCTTTGATGCAACGATTGAGAAAAGAAGTAGCGCAAGCAGAGGAACAGAAATCTGCTATGCTCAACGATTATATGACTAACCACAGCGACAAAACTTGGCAAGAATATCTCGTTTGGTACAACAAAACAAAGAAAGGAGAAACTAAAAAATGAACGTAACAGAACTTAAAGAGAAACTGCTTACATCGCTTGATTTGTGGGCAGATGCTAGAATAAGTGATATGGTGAAGGAGAACCCTGCGCTAGCTATCCCTTCCGTGTATATGAAGAGAGCTTCACATAACATCATCGCAAAGCACAAGGATAGTTGGGGAAAGAGTATTGACAACGCTACCCTATTCATCGCCGATGAAGACGGAAACATTGATGCCGATACCATATTTTCAGACCTCATGCAGATGCTAGAGAATATAAGCAACTATGAGTTTGATTTCGGATTTATTAAAGGTCGCATTGATGGCGGTGCTTTGGTTATTGATTTGCCCGACAACATCATAACGACTATCCTCTTTGGCAGTAAGAAGAGTATCAGCTTTACAAAGGATGATTTTGAAGAGTTGAGAAGTCTGATAACAGCAGAATAATCACATATATAAATACAAGACAATATGGAAGCAAAAGAGATTATGAGTAAGTTTGATGAGCTGTATGGAATGATGGCATCATCAACTAACGTGAAGTATATGCACGTATTCGGCAACACGATGCGTTGCATGATGAAGGATATGACATCCAAACACCCAGAGTTGGCGCAAGAGTATATCGATAAATTGTGCGCAATCAAGTGGAAGAACTATCTCACCAAGAAGGAGGCATCTGAGATTGTCAACGGTATGAATCCATCTGCAACTTGGGATATGCAGACATGGCTCAATGCTATGACTGGTCTCGGACTTGCAACAGAGGAGAAGCCTTACTACAACGATTATGCTTTATATGTTGCAATGAATCAAGTCGTAAGCGACCATGGATGTACCATCGCAAAGATACTCGGCAAGGAAGATGTGAAAGACATTGATACAGAACATCTGGTTAAGTATGCAAACCACCTTGCACTCGACTTGTTGAAAGATAAGGATGGCGTGTACGACATCAGAGAGTATTTCTTGAAGTAACACTAAAAATATACGGTTATGAAAAAGGTATTTGAAAACATATTGGCAAGCAACGATATACAGGCTATTAAGAATTGTGTTGCGACAATGGCTGATTGTTGCGAAGTTGGAATGAATGACGGTGTAATGCTTGATATGATGAAGCAAGTTCAATGTGAGATTGGCGAGTGCCATTTTGATGAAGAAATGGCAGATATACATCTTTGTCTCATTAACCAGCTACACACAAAGGATGTTGCTAAAGATTATTGGTCATGAAGTCAATAATGACAACATCACCATCAATGATTGGTGCGTCCTTTGGGGCGGAAATGGTTAAGCGAAATAATGAGAAAATAAAGAAATGGTTTCCTAAAATCAATGCGCTCGATTACGAACGTAAGATTTTCGATGAGTGCATTTCTTTCTTGAATAACGGAGGATTGCCGTATCATGATTTAAAAGTATAAAGTTTTTCGTTATTCTGAATGAAGTTTCGGTTTTTTTTGCTATCTTTGCAAACGGAGACCGAAACTTTATATTTATGTATTATTCAGGATAACAGATTATGACAGATTTATTAGATTCTTCACAGATTCGGCAGATAGGTGTAACTATATTTTCAGCTATACTTGCCTTTGCAACGCCAACAGAAGGCTTCGTTTTGGCGCTGGTTATCGCCTTCGGCTTCAATATCTTCTGCGGTATGAGGGCTGACGGCGTGAGTGTTGTGCGATGCAAGAACTTTTCTGCAATCGAAGTTCAAGAACGCACTTTTAGAAATGCTCTTGTATATTGTTATTGTGTATGTCATGTATGGAATTATGGTAAGTTGCAACGACAATACGCAAGCTTTATTTGTTGATTAAGATGCTTACATACATATTCTGCTATGTGTATCTATGCAACGCATTCAAGAACCTCATTAAAGCGTACCCTAAGAACATCTCATTCCGGGTTATTTACTATATTCTGAGATTCGAGTTCGCAAAGGCGCTGCCTAGCTACTGGAAGCCGATTATTGACAGACTCAACAATGAGTTTGACAAAAAAGAGGAGGAAAACAAAAATGGCAAACAGTAAGATTTTGGAGCCTTTCATTCTCAAGTGGGAAGGTGGCTTCGTTTATGATAAGGATGATTTGGGTGGAGCTACCAATATGGGCGTGACTCTCGCTACGTACCGCTCAGTATTCGGCAGCAAGAAGACGGTTAACGATTTAAAGCGTATGACCAGGGTCACAATGGGGCATAATCTTCAAGAAGTTCTACTGGGATAAGTGGGAGGCTGACAACATCAAGGATCAGAATGTTGCAAACATCCTCGTGGATTGGCTTTGGTGCAGTGGTTCTTATGGTATCAAGATTCCTCAGAGGGTGCTCGGTGTGTCTGCCGATGGTATTGTTGGCTCGAAGACAATCGCCGCCATTAACGCAAGAGATGGTAGAGATCTGTTCGACACCATCAAGCAGGAAAGAAAAGATTTCATTGACCGTATCTGTCAGACAAGGCCTCAGAACAGAAAGTTCAAGAATGGTTGGCTGAACAGAATTAATTCGCTTGCATATGAAACTGATTGATAAGATAACAAGAGTTGTAATCGCTATTGCAGTAGCAATGCTGATTCTATCAATGTTCTGTAGATGTAAGGCGAAAGAACGTGTGATAGAGAAACAGACATACATCACCGATAAGCATAACGAGGCTAAGTGGGATTCACTCTTTAACGCAAGGCTTATTAAGGAACTGGAATCATATAAAGTATCTCACAAGGAATCGGTGAAGTCTACAACGAAAGAGAAGACTCATATAAGGGATAGTACAGCTTCGAAATACGATGCGAACGGAAACAAAGTCGGCGAAGACAGATTTCACTACGAATTTCACGAGATATCACAGGAAGATGTACAGATACTGAGAGATAGTATTTCGAGCCTTAAGGAATACAAGGATAGTGCTGCGATATATCATAGCAAGTGTGACTCCTTAATCTCAGTGATAAGTAAAATATCGAAAGATAAAGTATATGTCGAGAGACCACTATCAAAGGCCGATAAAGCTTTCTTGAACATAGGTAAGATAGCTTCAGTTTGTCTTTTTATAGGCATTCTCGCATTTTTAGATTGGATATACTGGAAGTCAAAGCAACACAAACGTTCTTAGTTTTTTCTAATGTTTTTATTTGGTTATTAGTTGATTTACAAACAAAAAGGGGTGACCGCACGCGATGTGTAGCCACCCCTAAACATATAGATAATGCACAGAAGTTATTCGTCAGCCTGAGTAAAAGAGATTCCATACTTTTCAGTATAGTAATTCTCGTTTTTCACACGTCTTGTTTGCGAATCGTAATATAATTCAGTTTTGTCAACAGTTTCATAAAAATAACCATACTTTTGCCTAAGATGATACATCGCATTTTGTATGCGCTTTGGAGTAATACGAACTTTATATTTTGTGTTTTGTTCTAGACCACTTCTTACACGCCACGATTCCATCTTTCTTGTATGAGTAATCTTCTTACTCAGTTTAGAATAATCGTATGATTTTCTGCCAGAAGACCTCCGCTGTCTTACATATTCATCTATTCTTTTTTGTGTTTCTTCGGTGTGCCTAAGATGATTCTTTGCAGCACACCGAATTATAGTAGTCTTGGCAAATCCAGTAGCATCTGCTATTTCCCTTGAAGACATCGTGGGATATAACTCAATTACTTTCTCTGTAAGACCTTTTACTTTAGAGTACCATACCATTCTTATCAGAAGAGCCGTAGCCGTTATCGCCGCGCTCTGTTTTGTTTAATTCATCCGTCTCTACAAACATGATGTTGTCACTTGTTTCTAGGTGGAATTGCACGATTTTATCACCAACATTGTATCGCGGCATTTTTGGAAATACGTGATAGAAGACAGCAGAAATCTCACCAACAAAACCATCATCAATGGTTGCTTCTGAGTTACTGAGAACCATGCCAGTCTTCCATACAGAAGAGCGAGGGCGGAGCGTGAAGCATCTTGAAATGTCAACAGGTTTGTTGCGGTTTTCAATCTGCAAAGCAAATCCAAGACCATACTTCCATACATTAGGCGCAACCTCTTCTTCTGAAACCGCATAGCAGTCGTAGCAGAAATCATCATTGTGCGCCTTCGTTGGCATAATAGCGTTCTCGTTGGTCTTTTTGAATAAGACAGGCACACCAACAACCTCGGTGAATCTATCAATCTCCACGCCATCAACGTTCACCTTTCCGTAGAACATACCAGCAGGACGAGTCCACACCTTGTGCTCCCCATAGATAGCCTGATAAGCAACTTCTTTCTCCTGAGTTTCACTATTAGTGACCTCAGTAATAAATCTGTAATAACCTCCTTTGAAATGTCTGTAAATCTTTTCCATTTATGTTTAAAGTTTAAAATTTATGTTCATCGCATACAATGTCGCAAGATGATTCGTGCTCGTTATTTCTGCACCATCCTACGCCGTAAGCGTCTTCGTTGTCAAACCAATGACAGTTACCGCAACATCTTTCTTCTTTATCCATACGTTTATCTTTATTTCTTTTCGAATGCAACACTAAATTCAATTCCCCACAATAGAAACAATACGGAAACGCCAATGTAAGGCTGTACACTCGCTATGTCTGCTCTTGTTACAAAGACAGATGGTATCAAGCACACCTGCCAACGAGTACGCTTTGGCTTGAAGAATCGCCATTCAACGTGAACTATTCTATACTTTTTCATTGTACACATATCGTTTAAATTCATATAAAATCTTTTTAATTTCACTATCACGAAGGTGTAGAAAAGGCTTAAAAGAAGGCTTTCTATATACCTTGTTTCCTATCAAAATATCGGAATCATCCATCCATTGCCAAAGATACGGTGGACGGCTATCCAAACGAGGGTCGTCAACACGATTATTGTAAGACTCTTCGCAAGATTTCCAAAACTTATTAAGTGCAATCGCATACACAGAGACAAGTGCCAACCTGCTTAATCTCTCGAATTGTTCTGCGAATAGCAGTGGTCTGAAATCGCATACACATGGAACGTTCTTCATCATTCCACTTCCTCCCAGTCTGTTGCGAGAATATCTTCGCAAGTGAAATAACTCCAACAACTTGGAAAAATATGAATGAAACCTTCCGAAGAATGTGTTGTTGCTTTATAGAAAATGTTGATATTTTTATCTTTATCTATCCATAGTTTGTCAACTATACCCCAGCCGATTCTTCTCACTTTCTTCCCTTCCTTCATTCTTCTCAGAGCCTCCGAGAAGTCAAATGTTTCCTTCTTCATTTCTTCTTTCTTTTTAATGCCCTGCGCTCTCTTCTTGTGAGAGGAACAGAAGCGTTTGTTAAACCTGTGATAAATTTTGGAAGCACCCAAGGAATGCAATCTTGATTCTTTTTAGTCTCCATATTCGAATAATTTATTTGCTAATCTAACCAAATCCTTCTTTTTGAAAGGTCTATTATAACTCGATTTTATCAATCGCTTGACTCTAATACGAGCATCATACTTAACCATCATTGTTACCGCCTTATCAATTCTATGGTCTAACTTTCCATTGCCAAGACACGATGGGTGTACATAGTTATTGTATCTATTCCAGGCACACAGCCAGTACAAGCTCGTTTTATGCAGAGACAAGCAGTTATCTGGCTGCTGTTTCGTTATCTTTTTCGCTAGTCTAATCTTCATATTCTTTCTCCTTCTTTAAAGTTGCAAGAATCATTATAGTTCCAAAGCAAGGCGTTGTCAATGAAGTCATTAACATAGTTGTAGGAATCAAGTTCCATTGTACCAACTGCCAACCACAACCACTTTCCTCATTGAGGACTTCTGTTAGCTTAGATGCCATATCCTCATCAGGATTGATAGTGATAGCTCTTACTCTGTATTCGCACTTCTTCATTCTTCACCTTCCTTTCTGTCGAATTTATTGCCAATGACTTCCATATTTTCAGAAGGGAAATGGCACAAGAAGAAACCATACCCAAAGCAATTACATTCTTATGGTCTGAACGTCTCTCAAAATCACAATATCCAAATCCTCTATTCATACAGGTGAAATCATAAAAAAACATCCATCACATAAAGAATGACGGTCTCGTTCTTGAACTTCAATCAAACGTCCATCATTGCCATCTGGAAGTAAAAATCTATCTCCAACTTTAAACTCTTTCATTTTCTTTGCCTTTTACAATATTGTACACTTGTTTTAACTCATCTGTTGATAAGCGTTCGAAATCAAAAGAACTGATAGCGTAGATGAGAGTCTTACGAAGATTCTCTTCTTTAATATCTGATATTTCCTTTTCTGTAGGAACAGATATACTTTTCCTACTCCAGCTATCGCCACCGCATTGACAGCCAGAAGCTCTTCTAAATCTAGCGTTATTAACAACAATTTGAGTCTTTGTCACTTTATCAATTTTTGCGATACGTCTGCAAAACCTACCTACAACTAGTACATCATCACCAGCAACCAAATCTTTAAGCTCTTTCATTGCTCACCTCCTTTGATAATTAAGTCAAACAACTCATCTACGAATATCCAATCTAGACAATTGGAACATATAGACTTGCTCTTCCCACATTTCTTGATATGTATTGCAAGTAGTCTTATCGCACATAGCGGTTCATGTCGTAGAGTTTTCTATTACAGAATATTCTTGAGAACGCAAGAACCTTTCCGTTGTCGTTACGTGGAACTTCGCTAGCAGGGTGAAGCAATCCCTTTAAAGCTCGATTATATCCACGTATAAAACCATACTCGAAGTAGCATCTATCATTATCTGATAAACTATCGTAGTATTCTTCATCGTCAAGTCGTGCAACTTCTTCTATTTTATCTCCTATCATAATCTACCCTTTCTTTTTCTAAGTTCTAACATTCTTCTAGTTCTGCGATTTTCCTTGCCGCTAGGAGGGTTGCCACCAAGCTTTACTTCTGGGATTTCATAATTCATATAGTTGGAAGCTTCATTGAGTGCCTTAACTACTTCTTCAGTCAAGGCTTCTTTAAGTGATACACCAGTTGGTGTTACAATTATCTTTGCATCGTCTCTAATCATACCTAACCCTCCACGTCTTTAGTTGTACCTAACAATGATTCATTACCGATGTAAGGAATACAGTATCTCCAATAGCATTCTCCAAGACAATAATACATATCTCCAACTTGATAGCTGAATATATTTGCAGACCATTGGTCTTCTTTATCATTTCTAACAAGTACCTTATCAAAAGGTTTCAGCTCATCAACCTTTGTCTCCAAATCAACAATCTGTTTCTTCTCAGAATCCCAAGCCTTGCCTTCCTTTGCTAGGGCTGAAAAGAGTTGCTGCTTCTCTTTTTCTGTGGCAAGGCGAAGATGAAAAATACTTGATATACCAATTTTATGGGAGATAGCCCCATATTGCTTAGAGAGACCTGCATAAATCTTTATATGTTTATTGCTAAACTCTTTAATGATATATGTGTTATATCCATGCACATCATGAACTATATCCCCATCCTTGAACTCAGGCTGAGCCTTCTCTACTTCAAGGGTCTCACGATTGAGTTTGCCACCTAATTTTTCCTCAATACATTTGATAAAAGATTTCGCCTCCTCTTCTGATGCTAAAGTATGTAAATTGGTATCAAGAAAACCATCTTCTACCAAATTACTTGTCTTTGCATAGAAACTAGTATAGTTGTCATTTGCCCATCTATCGAAGAGTATCTTTAAACCTCTGCTATTTACCAATACATCGCCCTTCTTCCAGGCGAACTTGCCCCAGTTACGCATTTCCTTTGAAGGTACTAATATAGACTCTCCTTGCGTAGTGTATCTCCCGTCATTATAGAAAACCAATTCATCTCCAACGCTACTTAAAAGAGTAATACCAAGTTCATCTTTATCTTCTTTATCTCCTGTATATATATCTTCTATACTAAGTTCTCCAAAGGCATCAGCATAAAGCTTAGTTCCTTTCGGCTTTGCTTTTAGGATAGCCGCTACATTAATTTTTTCTTTCCATATCACTTTACTCTTTTGAATTGAATATTCTTTCCGTCTTTTCGCTCATTTGATGCGCACTTGATTCGATTACACATATCTATATTGATACAGTTTGCAATTTCATCAAAGAAACAACCGCTACAATCAGCTTCCTTGGTCTCAACCACCTTCAAGACGATTTCTGCGCCTACAGGTAAATCTTCCATAATTAGACCTCCTCGTTATATTTGTAAACAAGCCCAACAACTAACTTAACAAGCTCATTGTTTGTCATAACTCGAACATCTGTATTACCAAGTCTCAGCTCATCAATGATACGTTCTGCAACCTTCTGAATGTGCCCCATCTTAGACAGAGGGAAACGCTCAATGTCGGAAGCCTTGTCAAGATGGAAGCTCTCACGAAGATAAGTGCCACGGATATGCTCTATTGTCGAACTTTCGCGAGTGACTACCCATACGCCCTCTTCTAGAGGACTATACGAGAGCATACTAACAGGCTCATACTTTCCATTTATCTTACGATAAAACGTCTTCGATATATCAAGGTCAGGAATCTTGTATTCCTGATAGCGACCTTTACTGTTCTTTGTGTACAGCTGTGGAATCTTTTTCATTTTTGCTTCTTCTTTAAGTTGTTAGTTTCAATCTCGTTGAGCGTTTTCTCAATCTCATCGCCACCAGAAAGCATACTGGCTTTAGTTTCCTCGTCCAATGTATCGAACGCAGACTTGGCGGCATTCTTCTGCATCTTTTGGTCGATGAAGATACGCTCGATGTTGGCGAACATCTCAGTTACCTCTTTCTTTTCGTTGAACTTCAAGACGAACTCCTCGGAGAGACCTCTTGACACCATAAACTTCTTTGCTTTCTCGGAAGCGAGCTCTGGGCAGAGATAATGAAACAGTTCTGTGAAGTCGAAATCGTAGTCAGTCTTTGCTCCACTCATTATTGCATTGTAGTTCACGAATCCCTCACAGAGCATCTGGAAGCAGATGTAGGACAATGCAGGTATGCTGACGTTCTTGTGCCCAAGATTAGCGAGCTTGACCTCTATAAATTTCAGAAACTTCTCCATATCTGGAGATACGGCATCAATGTAAGACAGAGAAAGCTCGTTGAAGTAGTCGGCGTTACAGAAGTCGAACTCGAACCAGTTGATGATTTTCCTCACTATCGACTTGATTTCCTCAAGATTTCTCTTAGCCTCGAAGCGATAGAGGTTCTTATGCTCCATCACTCCCTGAAGCTTGGCTAAGTACCAATCGGAGATGACGCAAGGGATATACACATACGTTGCGAGGAACGTCTTAACCTTGCGAAGGATTGCATTGACCTCTACTGTAGAGTATTTATACTTGCAAGGTATCTTGTACGTCTTGTACTGCGACTTATCATCGAAAGTGTACATCCTCGGAATAAGCCACTTGACACCTTCCATAGGGGTTGGTTTCCAAATCTCCATATCCTACACCTCCATCTCTACTGCCAATGCGCAACTGATACAGAATACCATCAGAAGCGAAAGGAAAATGTGTTCAACCATAAAACAGATGAAACCGTAACCTGCGATGAGTGCTGCTATTACAAGCAGAATCATTATTATTGTATGTTTGTACTTTTTCATATACTACTATTTGAGAAAAATATCAAATGGGCTATCCGCTTCACTAACAATACGAATACCTTTAGTCAAGAAATCGCTTTCGAGAATTTCATCAATAGAAAAATCCCAATAACAACTGCCAGTAAAACCGTATAATGGATGGAACGTCTTAAAATCAGACGATACATTGTTGGCTGTGTCGTAACTGTACACACATTCATTATAACGTTTAGCAACACTTCTGTCGTGCTTAGATAAACCGTCCAAAGGAATCCTATTAACGTAATATTTTAGAGTCAACGTAATTCCATTAGCAATTGCATCAATATAAAAGTTGCTACCACACTCGCCAAATTTTTTATGTGTAACACGAACGTTCTCATACATATCTCTTATCGCGTTCATCTTTTTTGCCGCTAATCTTTGCATTAAGATTTCCATAATACCTCTTTGTTTTCTAGCCTCAATAAACGATTTCAGAAGTTCTTGCTGTAACAGACTACATTCTGTATTTGCTTGTGCAGACAAATTATTGATTACCATTCCGTCCATATTACTTTGATTTTAAGTTTCCGTATGCAGCATAGAAACTATCAAGCTGCTGTGTTGCGTGTACTAGCTTCTGGTTGTAGCTATCTCGCTCTGCTCTAGCCTTAGAAATAAAGATGAAGCTAACGATGAATGATATTACAACCGTTACCACGATGAACAACCAGGGCAGCTTGTGTACCGCCTTGTTGATTGCTCTTCCTAGGTTTCTCACAATAACCCAGGAGTAGATACAAATGAACACTACCGCTTGCTTTGTGGTTGCGTTCTCAATACGTTCTTTCTGTGTCATAATTCTAAAAATTTACTTGGTTCGGTTACACCAGTTATCAGTTGACTTCCAATAACCAGCCATCCATATTTCTTTCTTTGTCGCATCAGGGTGCTCACTGAGCCATTCCTCTGCCATTTTACTTACGTCTGCCATAATCACTTTCTTAAAGAATCACCTGTAAAAGGAACTGCTTTTGTTGTTGCTATCAGTCTATCCACAACTCTATCTCCATATCTCTGAGTAAGCTCGTCAATACTGAGGTTAGTGGTAAGGATAAGCAATTTCCCCTTCTTTTCAGCAGCGTCACAAAGTTCAGCAAATGGCATACGCTTGTTGCCATAAGAGTTAAGATTATCCTCTGTACCAATATCATCAATATAGATAATATGAAGTTTGAGAATTTCATCAATCTTTTGGTTCAACTCTTGTGCGCTAAAGATGTTTACCACCTTTTTATGTACATCTTTAATAAGAAGAGGAAGGATATACATTCCGATTACCGACTTACCTAATCCGCAACCGCCGAACATCAATAAACCTTTTCCTTTGTTGTCTGTCATCCAATCAACAATAGGTCGGTAATTGCGTTCGTTCCATTCGGCATTACATCCAGACTTCATATTAACAACATACTGCAAGCCGCCACGCAAACGTTTCTCTGCATTAGGAATGCTTATTTGTACTCTGTCAATTTCTTGCGGATAACCAGTATCTCGCATCTGAGATACAAGGTTCTTGAAATATTCGCTATCTATTTGTTCCATCTTGAATCTAATTTATATCTTTCACCATTATTGCTGTTCTGTAAGTTCATTCCGATAGGAAGAGCGGAGTTTACTGGTTTGACAGAAACGTCTTTCAAAGGGAAAAGTCCAGAGTAATTATTTGACATCGACTGTTCGACTATCAGCATCGCAACCTTTCCATCCCCTTTTGAGAGATTAAACAGCTTTGTTTTTAAGGTTTCAATACCTCTCGGTTTGTATGTCTGTTTTTTCTCTCGCTTGTATGCAAGCCACTTTAACATAGCGTTATTCATATCTTCATCTTCGAAATATCGCTCGTTTTTTTGTTCCAATTTCGTTCCAGCACCACTCGGATTACGCTTATAAGTATCATAACCAGTGATAGTTATCTTCAATCGCTTTCGTTCCAAGCTCGTTCCAAGAGCACCTAACTTACTCAGTGTTTGAACATATCTATAAACTTGCGTTTTTGAATATCCGATATCGGCAGCAATATCAATATAGCTTACAGAAACAACCCCATTCGCATCTGCTAAATGTATCAACCAAACAAACAACATTGCGCAAGGTGGGTCGTTTATTTTCTCAAATAACTTATCTGGTATATACATATTAGAACACTTTTGATTTTCCCTGTTTTTCTGCAACACCACACATATAATCGGATATAGCGTCACAACACAGTCCGATGTCTTGTCTATGAAATGTAAGACCATTAATCGTCATATCGTAGTTGTATGCAAGAAAATCATTCAAGCCACACCGAGCAGGGTATTTGCCCTTTAGGAGGCTTGGTATACACCAAAAAGAATCATCATCAACCTCATCTTGGTCTTTTATCTTATTTCCGATTAAGATTACTCTCATTTCGTAGTTTAAGATGTTTCTTGCCCACAAGTAACTTTGAATTGCGTGACAATATCTAAACGCTTGAACAAGTGTATTAGGAGATGTCTCATCCTTCTTTAACTCTATCACATTAATTCTTAAAGCGGATATTGGGTATGGTTCTCTTTCTATATAGACCAAATCAGCCCTTCCGCCAAGCCCAAGGTCTAATTGCCTATATCTCTTTACAAGATTATTTGTTATAAAATCAAGTCCATGAGCTTTAAGTTGTTCAATAGTTTGAGTTCCAAATGATACCCTCAACATCTTTTTCTAATATAACCATTATAAATATTGTTTAGAATTCTGAATATCATGCTGAATATGCAGTAGTGCGATATATTCATCAGAATCAGGAAAATCAAATCCAGCTTCTTCTTTTGCCCACGATTTAAAATCAGAAATTGATTTACTCATTTCGTCTTTCGTAAGGTCAGCAGAAGAACGAAGATACTTATAGCATTCTCCTGTGAATTTATCAATCCCTTCTCTGAGGAAAATATCTTTGTTCACTACTAGCTTATAGAAATGTGTCTTAACTTCGTCTAGAGTGTAGCCGTATTGAAGCGCAAAGGCAGATAGAAGTAAATGAAGGTAGGCATTCTGATTTAACGAACGCCCACGCTTCTCTTTTAATTCTACCATAGCACATTTGTTCTCCAACTCGGTTACTTTTGCTCTAAACTTTTCAAGTTCAAACACATTTTTCAGATTGAACCACATAAGCGTTGAATGCTCGTTTGATTAATTCTACACTAGAAGGGCAAATCATCAGAGTTCCCTTGTGGCTGTGCTGACTGCTGTGCAGGTGGAAACAGACTTTGCTGATTCGTCGGGTTTGCCACGCCAGCAGCATTAGCAGAACTTGCCATAGCTTGTTGTGCTGCCTGTGCGCCAGACTGAACATTGCCACCATAGCCACCACCTTGTACAGAAGCTTGTTGCGCTTGATGAACAACATTCCAAGCACGAATCTGATTAAAAAATCTGCCTTGATATTCATGTGCATCAATATCAAAGCTAACGTTAATAACCTCACCAAGCTGAATGCCAAAACTAGTAATTCTATCCGCTCCAAAAACATCAAAAGCCATTTTTTTTGGATATTGCTCTTGTGTTTCTATTACATAGGTCTGAGATTTCCACTCACCTCTTGCAGAAACGCCGCTTCTTTCAGGTAAAACGGCAATAACTTTTCCTTGAATTTCCATTATTTTTATTTAAAGAATTTTGTAAAACCAAATCAGCCAACTCATCAAAGTAGGCAACATCCTTAATAGCGGAATCTTGCTCACCAGTAACCTTTGATGCTATAGAACCTTTCTTCATAATCAAACTATAAAGATAACTGTCAATAGTATTAATTCCCATCAGAATCCACGATGTAACAGCATTCTTCTGTCCGTTACGATAAGCACGGCATTCACACTGAGATAAGTCTGCCATCGTCCAAGGTAGCTCCGTGAATACGACATTCGATGAAGCCGTAAGAGTTAATCCTACACCAGCAGCCTTAATGGAGCAGATGATTATTCTCTTTTTCTTAGCTTGAAAAGAATCAATAGCCCATTGTTTCTGCTGCTGATTATCAGAGCCAGTAACGGAACATACCTCATTAGGAAACTCCTTTTTGATTGCATCAACAACATCACGATGTTCTGCAAACACAATTATCTGTTCTTCCGTATCATGTAGGAACTCGATTGTTGCTTTCATCTTTCCCTTTCCAGATATAGAACGAAGATTCATAAATTTAACTAATGCCTTCATTCGTAGCTTTTTTCTAGCTTCATCCTCAGAACAATTCTTATATTCAAGAAGGAATGTAAGCAGGTCTTTCTGACAAGTATCATACTCTTCTTGTGTTTCAGAATCAAGAGTAACACTAATTGTTGTTCTTGTTAGTTCAGGCAAATCTTTGAGCACATCTTTCTTTTCCCTACGGAAGTAACATGTTTCGTGAATCTTTTGATTAAGCTCTTCGAGATTCTCGTTTTCTCCATATCTATTACAGAACTCGCCATATCCGCCAAATTCATCAATTCTACCAAGAATAGCCAACTGACAAGCCATATCAGTAGCATGGTTAACCACAGGCGTACCAGTCAGCTCGTAGATATATTCCTTACCTTGGCAAATACCCATTATTATTTTTGACTGCCTTGTCGTTGGGTCTTTAACTCTTGCAGACTCGTCAATAATGACCGATTTCAGAATATCGACCTCATTCCTAAAAATGAAATTTTTAAGCTTTAACGGCTTTTCTCCGAGTGATACAACGAAATATTTAGCAAGAGACTCGTAATTGCATATAACCACATCATACAAATCCATCTTAGTAAGATGATAGCCGTATGTTGCATTTACTGAATCCGTAAGGATAAGCGGACGAAGATTTGTGAATCTCTTGATTTCACGTTCCCAATTGACTTTTAGGGCAGCAGGGCAAATAACCAAGCAAGGAGTCGCTTTTGCACGTTCAATGGCAACAATAGACTGAATCGTTTTGCCCGTTCCCATGTCATCCCCATTTATGCAACGCTTCATAGCGAGTTCCATGCGTACACCCTCTTCTTGATAATCGTATAATTTTGGTTTATCTGACATAATAATAATTATAATAAACACCACATTCTGAAAGCCCATTCAAGAGCCTTCTCTCTACCACGCAAATACAACTCGTCACCACGTTCAATCTTTTTGTAGAATACTTTCTTCTTAGTCTTTGAGACTGCAAAGATAAAGTCTTGATTTCCGTATCTAGGGTCAATGCTGTGCGTCAAGTCCATATACCATGCACGGCTTCTATCCCAATCCACGAAATCAATCTGAGCTTCAAATTGTTCTTGTGACGTAGCCGCGGTAGTCTTCAAGTCACCGCCAAACTCGCCAAGCCACCAGTCGAATTTACATCGCACAGGTAGTTCAAACTTGAAACCTTGATATTCCATCTTCATGTGTGGATTGATGAATGTTTTCTGACCGACCGCATTTTTCAAAACAAAATCAAGAAATCTGTCCTTTGTTGCTTGTTTCTTTAATACCGCAAGTCTGTCTAATCCCCATTTCCAATCTTTCTCTGTGTATTTCTCATCATCAACCGTCATAGCATAATGATTACACTTTTCTGGTTCTGTAACGAGAGCATCAACGAGAGTGCCAAGATGGAATGCCTTTTTCTTGTCTGATTCCTTAACGAAGTTAAGTTGTGGATTAAGAGCGAACTTCAATGCGGTGAGGTCTGAGTTGGAAACCTCACCACGTGAATAATAAGGGTCAAACGGTTGCTCTGCCATATTACTTAGCTGTTACTTCATCCTCATATTTAATATAAGGAGAAACGATATACTCTTCCTCATTGTTAGCATGTTTCTCGCAAGCTTTGCGCATAAACTCCAACTTAGATGCAAGTTTGTCAGGTGACATAGAAGAGCCTTCAATCGTCCACCACTGCTGAATAATATCGAGCCAAGCGTTTTTGTCAGTAACGATAAGACGTTTTGTGACCTTTATTTTCTGCTTACTTGTATTGTCAACAGAAGTCTGGGCAAAGAGTGACTGAGCTTGTGCAGTAGCATGTTGTGCAGCGTTTTCAGCATCACGTTTCTCTTGCTCTGCTGCAAGCTTGCGTTGTTGCTCTTCCTTGGCGGCTTCATCAGCCTTACGGATAGCTTCTTCCTTAGCCTTACGCTCAGCCTCAGCAGCGGCAGCTTCTGCCTCCTTGCGCTTGCGTTCCTCCTCGGCAGCTTTCAGTTCTGCCTCTTTGCGCTTGCGTTCCTCCTCGGCAGCTTTCAGTTCTGCCTCTTTGCGCTTGCGTTCCTCCTCATCTTTGATGCGTTGGATTTCCTCTTGCTTTTTACGCTCTTCCTCGGCAGCCTTACGTGCTTCCTCTTCCTTACGTTTGCGTTCCTCTTCTGCCTTACGTGCTTCCTCTTCCTTACGTTTGCGTTCCTCTTCTGCCTTCTTGATTTCAAGAAGTTCAGCAATCTTAGAATCAAACTTCATAAGGAGTTCGTCACGTGTAGTAGTAACAGTCTGCTTATAAGACGCAAGCAACGATGCGGAAATTTCCTTGTATGCGCCGTTCATAATATCCTTTGCGTCATTCTCCTCAATTTCAGAAGAGTATGAAGGCTTGTTATTAACGAACAGATGTCCGAGGTCAAGAACATCAGAACACTCTGTAATACGTTTCTTAACTTCATCCTTGTTATCAAGGGTGAGAAGAGAGAACGTATTATTAAGTGAGTTGATAGCAGCAGAAGAATGCTCGGTAAGAAGATTGTTGAGCGTATCAATAGTATCAGTCTTCAACTTAATCTTAGCCTCCTTAATGCGCTCTTGTCGCAAGCGTTCTTGCTCTGCTTTCTTCTGCTGTTCTAGCTTGTATGCAGCATACTCATTGCGCTTCTCCTGAATCTTATAGACAACTGAATCTGTATTCTTTGCAGAGATAAGGCTCTCCATCATCGTAAATCCTTTACGGACAATATCGAACACTTGGGTAACACCCTTACGTTTCTCCGTCATTGCTTTCTCTGTCAGTTTAGCCTTCTTGATAAATTCAGCAGCTTTCTCGTCAAGAGCATCATTCATACCAGAAGCACTAATATCAGACAGAAGAGATTCACCTGCCTGAACACATGCCTCATAAGACTTTCTGTTAGCTTGCACCGCATTTTCTGTATCGGATTTGAGCGTTGCAATCTGTCTTGTAATATTGTTGGCTTGTTGTTGTACCAACTGCAATTCTGTATTTTCAGCCATACTTTATAAATTAAAATGGAGAATCATCGTCAACCTTTGCCTTAACACCATTTTTCTGTGTTTCAGCTTTCGACGCACCAAATGCTTCTTGTTGCTGCTGTTGTTGAGGTTGGCTGTCAACATCAGCTTGTAACATACCGCCAAGACCGACAGGTAACTTAGGATAAGTCTTAAAAGCATGCTTACAAGTCTTAGAGATAAGGAATCCTGTATCAATATCCTTGAAGTACATTTTGCCATCATTACCAGTATAACTACCTCCATATAGAGCGTTAGCCTTGTGGTCTTGACCGCCAAATTTAGCAGAATATTCACGCAATCTGTCGATACCTTCACGGTCAAGAACGAAGTAATCGTATGAGTTATTTGGAAGGATAATCTTTACGTAACAAGCAACGATACGTGAATTTGCTGGTCGTGGATAGGTCTTCACATAATCAACAAATTTATGACCGTCACGCTCGCCGAAGCGGAAATCATCGCAATCATATACCACTACAGGGTTGTCACAACGAAGAATCTGTCCAGCCCTTTGACGAAGAAGAATCTCACCATATCCTGTATATGTAATCTTAGCAGTATAAGTTGATTGTCGGGTATTCTTGTCGTAGTTGCTATAACCCATAAGGTAACAGAGTGTTGTAGTTCCCTTTTCTAGCGACAATCCATTAATCGCTAAATTCATAAAGGCATCGTGAATATTCAACGATGTTGCTTTTTCGAGATACCCCTTAAACGAGCCGTTGATAAGCTCATTATTAAACAGAGCCTTCTGTTCTTCAAAGAACACTTCTCCACCCTCTCCGAACTTCTGATTGTACACCTCAATAAACTTATCCCTTGCCAAGTCGCAAATCTGATTATGAGGCGTTTTATTTAACTGTTCTATATCCATTTGTATAGATTTTAAAATTAATGTACTCTATCAATATAACTAAAGTACGTTTCCACCATTACAGAACCAGTAGTTGTAGGTCTTTCGTAATAATGTGGAATCGTACCTAACTTTCTGCCATCACCATCTTGGTAATTCAGAAAAATAGCTCTAGCCGCCACTTCTCTTGACTTGTTTGCAGTAAGTTCCATCAAGCAAGCGTGCAACTTGCGTTGATGGATTACTGCATTAGCCATTCTTGGCGGCATAGATGCTATAAGTTTGTCGATTCTACTCATTCTTTTCCTCTTTGTTTTCGGAAGATGGAGCATGATGTTCGAAGACATCGAAGACCTTAGTTTCGTTAAGACCTACAATGTCGTAATCAATCATAGTCTTTCCCATCGCCTCATCAACGTATCGAAGAGCACGTGCCAACGACTTAGCCTGAACCAAGTAAGTAACGTTAGAACGCTTCTCTTTTTCGGATTTCTCATCAATAGTGATAAACTGGAGTTTTGCCTTGTACCACTTATCATCATCATCCAAGTCAGAGAAGAAAATCTCGCCATAGTTGGTTTTCTTTGCGCTTGTAACGGCAGAATCACCACTAATATAGCAACTCATTTCGTCAATGATAGATGTTTCTGCCTCGGTACAAGAAAGTGCATCAACAACATAAAGTTCGTTGACTACTTTTTCCGAGCCATCCTCCATTGTTTTTTGGTACTTGATTCTAGTCTCATACCAAGATGCTGTTCTTGCTCTCATTACTCACCATCCTTTCCTTCTTCTACCAAAGACGCAAGCTTATCGAATAAGTCCTTGGCAACCTCGCCTTTGATTTCGATGCACTTTACGTTGCTGTCACCATCGTTGTCACCATCACCGTCACCTTCGCCATTGTGAAGTGTTTCATTCTCGCTCTCCAGGCGTTTGCGAAGAGCCAAATTCTCGTTGTTGTGCAACAACTGGTCGAGAATCAGTACACAGTTTGTCTTCTCAATTTCTTTGTCATTGCGAACAACCTCATCAGTACCATTGATGATTTTCACCAATTCATCGTACTCTTCCTTTGTCTCACAGCTACGTGCGACACAACCGATAACCTTAAAACGGTCAATCTCGAAAACCAACTTAATTTTGTCTTTTGCCATAATAGCTACATATTTAATTAATTAAACAATAATAATCTTTCTCTTTCTACTCTTTTCTTTTTGCATAGTGCTACACTAGCCTTGCAAAGTTCAGTATTGTCTCTGTAATAATCTCTTTGCTTTTGCAGTCTTTCTTCACGATTTCTCATATATCTTTCGTGGTCGAGCTGGCTGCGCCTTGATTCGCTTCTCATTTTGCTAATCTTCTTTATCCAAACCTAACATCATTGATATTGCGCCAACGACTGCGAACATAAGAGCGGTTGCAGCAAGTGCAAATAAAATTATACTCATAAATCAAAACATTTGATAACTTTTTTGCCGCATACAGTCTTGCTTGCGAAGTTGATTATCTCAGCAGCAACTACAAGAACAAGCATAGCAACAAGATAGCATATATAATACATACCTTTCATTAACTAATTCAAATTTCGGAAGTTTTTTCTTCCATTAAAATATTATTTTTTAATCTCTTTAAAAACTTAATTGTCTTAATATTCACGCTCGGTTGGTTCGCTACTTGAATACCATCTATATCACGCAATACTGGTCTTCCGTGAGTACTTCCAAAGATAAAGCATTCCTTACCCATCCATCGTACCATATCGAAACGTTGAAAATTGGACTTACCAATCTTATGTGAGGCTATTGTGTTTCTACGAATGCCGCCTTTCTTAGGGTTAGCAACGTGCAATGCCCTCGTATGGCGAGGAACACAACGACACATAAAGAAAGAACTCAACCGCATTGCGTGTACGTTCTTGGCAATACAGAATGCATCGGCTGCATGAGTCTTGGCAATACCGTTTTCAATGCGTGTATGTTTGGTAACATAACCATAAGTCAAGTGAACGTTCCTAAATTCTGCATTTACCCTTTTATAGACATTCCAACGCATGATGTTCATAACCGCAGCATCACGTAAGGAAGTACCACGCTTAATTTTCAACTCGAACTCTCCACGATGATAAGCTTTATGGCAGGTCTCACAAAGCGTTACGAGATTACTAGGAGAATTGCCACCTGTCTTGCGACTTTCCAAATGGTGAACGTTCAAAATAGGGTCTTTGCTCTTGCCTTTGCAGTGAACACATTTATGCCCATCCCTTGCCAAAACGTACTCCCTTACGTTCCAAAATCCCATTTGTTCTCCTTGCTGATAATCCTCACCATTGATGTCTGGGTTCTTGATTTTCTGAGCATCGAACTGAGCGACCTCGATTGTGGTCTTCGTGATAGGAAGTAACTTATGAACCAAACGAATAACCTTCAAGTGGCTCTCAATCTTTTGTCCAACACTTGGTGCTAGCCAACCATCTTTCTTCTTGCGGTTGTCAAAACGAGACTTTCGATAGCGTGTCTTGTGGTTTCGCCTTGTCCGTCTCAACTCCCTACGAGTAGAAAGCAAATTCACAATATCACTTCTTAACTCGACTTGTGCTGCAAGCATCTCCTTTTTCTCGGAACTTGCCGAAACACCAATGTGCTTAGAACCTGCATCAATGCCAAGGCTCACATCTTGTGTATATGTGGTACTATCGTAATCCAACTGTACCACAAACGGAACACGGCTGACTACATGAGCCTTGCCGTGGCGAAGGAGATAACCTATTCTTCCTCCACGTTCACTTGGCATTATCGCCTTTCCGTCTTTGTTTTTTACGTAAATCATATTACATTAATTAAATTAATAAATCTCCCACCGAAGTGGGGTTGTGCGCCCATCGCCAATGTTATAGAATGGTTTCTTGCCGACAACACCGCAAGTTTCCTCGCTTTTAATCATCAACCGCAGTGGTCAGAACTTGGACGAATATCCTGACGTGCCTATACATTCATTCCTAACGTAGCTCCCTAATTCCATTCGGGGCTAAGGCTAGTCCGCTTCGGACGATTGAATGGATAATCGCTGTAACCTAATTAAAGGATTCCAAAACTTGAACCGCACCGATTCACGTGAATTGCATATATAATGGGCAAATGAAAAACTACATATCGAACAATGTAGGTGCATTTGTATCAGCCTCAGCAGATTTGCAATTCTTTACAGCTTCGTTAAAGTAACTGTCCTTTAATTCAAATCCGACACCAAAGCGACCCATCTTAATTGACTGATACACCTCAGAACCAATTCCGAGAAATGGTGTAAGAACCTTATCGCCCTTGTTACTCCAAAGAGTGATAGCTCGCTCGATTGTGTCCAGTTGGAGAGGACAGATATGCTTCTCGTCATTCTCGTCACGCCCCTTAACGCCATTAAGCGTTTTAGAGTAATCAATATCCATCCATACTGGCGAGGCGTACTTCTGCCAAGTATCAACTGATATATCGCAATGAACTGGGTGTTCATGTTCTCCTTCCTTGCGGAATACCATAAGATAGTCTGGTATTCCGACACGGCTCATAGCCGCATCTTTCTTCACTTGCTTATGGAGAAGACCGAGTGCCTTGGTTCTCTGCATTTCAGTTACAGGATTCTTCCAAATCGTTACTCTTGAATGATAAATGAAACCTACTTCTTGGAACGCTTCAAGAATCATACCAGAGAAATCACGAAGACCGATATAGCCTTCTTTGCCCTTTTGGATAGGTAAGTCCATACAATGTACGGCAACGTTACGACCGCTCCAAAGAACTCTGTATAATTCCTTGACGAGATACTTGAAAGCAGTAAAGAACTCTTTATAGTCCTTTGAATTACCCATATCCTCCAACTTATCGGAATATGTATAAAGTTCCGCAAATGGTGGAGAGAAAATAGAGAAACCTATACTCTCATCGGGAACATTCTGAATGAGCTGTACACAATCACCTAGGCGAATGTCACAGTTCTTTGATTGATACTTATTATCAACTTCCATCTTCTTTAACTTTATCTGATTATTGATGTTACGACACATAGCTTCGGTCATAGACTTCTGCATTTCAAGGAACTGCTTTTGCTTTTCCTCGAATGATGATTTCACGTTCTGCATCGTATCAAGAGTAATGATGTGGATATTTACCTCATTTTTCTGACCGAAACGATATGAACGTCTGATACCTTGGTATGTAGCTTCAAATGAGAAATCGAGTGAAGCAAACATCTGATTGCGGCAGTTCTGATAGTTGAGACCGAATGATGCAATCTTTAATTTAGTGATAAGCACTCTGAACTCGTTGTTTGCGAATCCTAGCAGCTTATCTTTCTTGTATTGCTTATTGTCACTACCCTTAACCTCAATAGCATCAGGAATCAGTTCACGAAGAACCTTGCCTTCCTCATCTTGCCCAATCCAGATAATCCAATTCTCAGAAGAGCCGTTTACTATCTCAGCAACTCTTTCAAGACGTTGTTTGATGGTTCTTCTAAGTTCCTTGTGAAAATCTGTTGCAGATACTGCCATATCATTAAAGAGAGCACCGTTATCTTTCTTCTCAGTAACGATGTAGTCTTCAATAACATTCATCGGTGGAAGAATATATCCATCATCGCTAAAACCAATATCAGATGGCTTACTGAGCATGACTGCCCAAGTAGAAACGAAATCCCAAAAATCTTGTTGTGCATGACCTTTCAGTCTCCAATCAGATGTAGAACCGCCATCATGTACAAAATACATCGCAAGCATTTCGTTTCTTGTCATAATATTCAAGAACTCTGCATGATTACAAAGCTCGGTAGTATCGTTTGGAGAAGGCGTTGCGGTACAACACAACTTATAAGGTGTATTCTTGAAATCCTCAATAAGAGCGGTTCTTGTCTTACCTGCAAAGTTCTTCAATATTGAACTCTCATCAAGAACGACACCCCCAAACAGATAAGAATCTATATTATCCATATTGTCATAGTTGGTAATATAGATACCAGCCGCAAGGTCTTGGTCGAATGTCGTAAGAGCAATCTCAGTTACTTTGTACCCGAAATGAACTCCTTCTTTGATTGTCTGACCTATAACACCCAATGGTGCAAGAATAAGAACAGGCTTATTAATGTGATTTACCACTTGTTGTGCCCATTCTAATTGCTGATACGTCTTTCCCAATCCACAGTCTTCAAACATAGCAAAGCGACCAACTTTCAATGCTCGCTTAACACAATACTTTTGAAATGGGAATAGTTGAGGACTCAAATCACTATCCTCAACGTCAAAACCGCTTTCTTGAACGGCAGTCTGTTTTTCTGAGAGAAATTTCAGATAACCGTCTAATTCTTTTGTATTCATCTATTAAACTATTTTTAAAAGGATGCTTCGTTTCCGAGATTTCAAAAGGCACACCATCTGCCAAACTTACGAGAGGTTTTATTTCCTCTTATGGTGCGTTCCCAATTCATGCTCTTGCCCAAAGAGCAACTCCACATCCTATCTACGCCAACCTTAGTCAGCGTAGGGGCGGTTTTACACAACTAACTAAAACAATAACTATTTCCGTCAGGTGGATAGTCGATTATCTTCCATTCATTCTTCTTGATATGGATAGCTTCACGGAAAACCACAAACGGCTCACCATTATGACGTTTCTTGTTGTGTGCGACAATCTTACTGATACACCCCTTGGCAGTTATTCTGAACTCCCTGAGAGAATGAGTGTACTTTGATTTTACGTCACAAACAATCAATTTTCCGTCTTCCCAAAATATGAAGTCTGGTTTATAGCTATGACCGCTAACCATCAGTCTTTTATCGTACCGAATCTTTGTTTTGAGTTGTTTCGGCACAAGCATATAAAGGGATTTGAATATATTGAGTTTCACTTGCCTATGAATACAGGAAACTCGTTTATCAGCAAGAAGAATTTGGTGATACAGATATTCTTCTCTACTATCGTACTCAGTACCATCTTTCGATGTGTACTTGTGTTGAACAACTCTAACAGCAGACATGGCTAATATTCTTTAGATACTTTACTCGGATTCCAAACTAGTTGTTGGTAAGCAGCATCGCCAAACTTCTGCCATTCTCCAGTCGCAAACTCAACAAGCCAATCATTTGTATGAGCAATCAGACAACCTCTAGTCTTGTTTTCTTTGAACTGACAAGTGATTGATTTGCCATCTTCGCCGACATCAACATACTGCAAGCATTTCAAACCTTGCAGCGTTTTTAGGTTGTCACGGTGAACCTTTATACTATATATTACTTTCATCTTTCTTTTTTTTGTTAAAACCTTGGCGGCAGACTAACTTAATAATCTGACCGCCAAGGGAAAACAGCTTAATTTTAAAATTTAATCATTTCTATATGACAAAGTAAAAATGCGCCCTTAGATGGTATCGAGCCATCTTCTCTACATACTGGTCGGAGCATTAAATCTGCGTATGTAGCGCATTACCTACATGCTTTAAGGGCAAAACTCAACGACTTATCACAAGCAGTTGAGAAAAAAATTAATTATTTAAGTAAAAAAAACACTTAAAAAAGTGTATAATAAATAAAGCACTACTACTTTCACAAGCAGAAGCACATATATGAAAAAAATTGCAGTAGTTCTAGACTGACTCGAACAATCTCTAAGAGAACCAAAATCTCTTGTGCTACCGTTACACCATAGAACCATTTTAAAAGGCATGCTATTCTCACGAACAATATGCCTTTCGATAATAACTAAAAACTAATAAACCTTATTTTGTATCACCTAAAAAATATAATGGTGCAGAGTGCCAGACTCGAACTGGCGACCTCTAGGATATGAACCTAGCGAGCTACCAACTGCTCCAACCTGCGATGTGCAGCCTATCTTCACAGACGAGCTGCATTTAATTACTAATCGAAATATAATATTCAGTTTCGCTGAGTTCTTGCAATCTCACTAAAACAATTCAGAAACTTTTGGAGATACTATCGGATTCGAACCAACATTTCCATACGATAAGAACGGTATCTTCAAGTTGTATGGCGTGCTTCCGTTTACACCAAGTATCTCTTTGTTTTATGTATATTAAAGTACGAGAGTGTTCTCAACTTTAAAGTGTTATAGTCTCATTCTTTGACTCAACTCTATTCAGAGTTGGCTAGACTGCTATCTTTGCAATCATCATTATCCTCTGCTTTCCACGACAATTCTTCTCGCTTGACTGGATGCCAATACCATTTCCGTGGTAGTTCATTGGTGATAACTTCATCAATAACAGAATTACTAGTCTTACGTATGTCGCATACCCTTTCGTAATATCACCGCGTGCCAATGCCGCTCCTTTACTACATTCTTATATGCGCATACTATTCTGTGCATTTTATCAATATGTCAAAGAACTCTTCTCTTATTTCCGGTTTTATCACTCGAAGTGACAAACTGACTTTAAAAGAATTGCGGTTTCGGCAGGATTCGAACCTGCGACCTATCGGTTAACAGCCGACCGCTCTAACCATCTGAGCTATGAAACCATATTGGGCGAGCATATAAAAGAAATAGTTAAAAACTCGCCCATCCACCACACTTGGTGATATTAAACAACAGAACTCTAATATACACGATGGCTTTCAAGCAGATTATCTATATCGCTTGCGAGGAAGAATGCAGAGTGACCTATCATGCAGTGTGGTAGCTTTCCGCTCTTTCTCAACTCAACGATGAATGACTTTCCCATACCTATGTATGATGCAGCTTCATCAGTCGATAGCCATTTCTTAGCAATCTTTTCGACCACTACTTTCTTCTTCGGTGTCATAGGCTAATCCTCCTGTTTTCGCTCAATCAAAGGAAAAACATCGTGTTCCTTTAATTCGTCATACAAGAAAAGCCTACCTTTTTGTGTCCACTTAGTGTGCATCACCGAACCAGCAGAACCATTTCTGTGCGTTATCGCAATCGTATCTGACTGAACGTAGCCATAAGGAAGGAATTTAGCGTACAATATCCATTGACCACCAACTTTGTGCTGGATGCCGAAATTCCTTAGAAGAACATTGAACGCCTTTGCGGAATATCCGTAGTCCTGTGCAATTTGCGTTGTTGCCACCGTTTCCTTACTTGCAAGAATCATATCAACGTAAGTAACCTTTGGTTTCATTTCTGCTATCGCTCCGTTCAACTCAACAATCTCTTTTGAGTTTGCTTCAAGCTGTTTTTGTTGCTCCTCAATTTGTTGCTGTTGCTTTGCAGCTAACATAAGAGCTTCGGAAAACGATTGAGGAACCTGATACTGTTCTCGTTCTTTTATCTCCAGTTCTTCCCAACGATTGATTATTTTCTCTCGAAGAAGCGCATCGTAACCGCTTGCGAGTATTAAGCAACCTTTCTTGGTAAGACTGTAACATCTTTGTTGTCTGTTCGATTTATCAGTGTAAGAGGTCAGTCCAAAATTGGACGCATCTACACCTTGCGCTAACAAACTGTCAATATCACGTAAAACGTGTTGATGCTGTTTTCCTGTAACCGTTGCTATTTCGAGCGATGTCATTGTTTCTTTCTTGATAATCTCTTCCATTTCAACCTCCTATACATTATTTATTATTTTACTCAGCCTTCACTCGCTTTCGGTACTTAACATTCTCACCAAGAATAATATCTCTTGTATGAGGGTCTGTAAGACCAATTGTAATTGTGTTGCCTTTTAGGAAAGTGTAATACACATTTCCATCATCCCTTGGGTAGGCTTTCTTTACGTAAGTAACAGCCCCCTTTGCTGCAACACAAGCGAGATAGTTTGGCAATTCAACTACTAACTGACCGCCTACACCGATATTCTTAACATCTTCGGCAGTAACCTTATTCGCTTTCATTTCCTAATTATTTCTAACTCGTTTCAAATTATTAACTAAAAAAACTTGGTGAAACGAGGTAAAACACGTATCTTTGCGGTGTCAAACGTTTAGGATGGGTCTTACACTCATTCCACCTTGCTTTCGTCTTTCGGTTTCACTAACTGATTGACGATTGCAAAGGTACTATAATTGCTCGAAATCACCAAATATTTTCGGGTAAAATCGTGTGATTTAAATATTTATTAACATTATTCGTGTGATTTAGTTACGTATTTGCAACTATGGAGAGTAATTTAGAGTTAATTGGGCGGATAAAGACCCTTATGAATGATAGTGGTGATAGTGCCAACGCATTCGCAAAGAAAGTTGATATTGACCCTGGCAACTTCCGCAAGAAGCTAAAGGGCGAGTATGGAATAACAAGAAAAGACCTATATAAGATAAGCAAGAAACTCGGTGTTAGTCGTGAGTGGCTTGAAAACGGCACAGGCAACATCTTTGTTAGAACTGCATATAGTATAGGTGGTGACATCAATATCGGTAACAAGGTTGAGAAAGCTGTGCAAGATGCCATGAGCGCATCAGATGATTCAGCTTTCAGCAAGGCATCAAATATCCTTGGTGGTAGTGAGAACGCACTAGAGCGAGAAAACAGGCTACTCCGTGAGCAGCTCGCACAGAAGGATGCTCAAATTAAGCAGCTAATGGATTTGCTGGCAAAGAAGTGAGAATGCAAGCAATATGCAAGCAGACATATTTTAAAACAACCACAACATTATAAAAATCAAAAAGTTATGGCTGATACAGACAAGAAGATAATCCTCTTAATTACATAAAATATATTCTGATTGATTATCAGTAAGTTATAAACATACGTTTGTTGTATTAGCAGTGCAAAACAGCCCTAAAAACCCCGTAAAACGGATAAAAACTAGATGTTTTTGCAAGCAATATGCAAGCATAAAGAATAAATGAGTTATGAAAGTATATATTGATAGCAGAGATTTTAAGGTGTACTTATCTGTTACGCATAAGTACAAGAGGTTTTATCTGTCAACTGGATTACAGACAACAGAGAAGTTTGACGGAATGGTTTTTCCTCGTTCCGATAAGTCGGCAAAATCTAAGACCAACAGACTTGCACAGATATATAAGATGTGTGATGATTACATCAATGAGCATAGCAACGAAAGCGTTGACGAACTCAAAGAACATCTTAAAGAGTTGATTGTTGGCAAGAAAAAGAACAAGAACACCATTATTAGTGCAATAGAGAAGTTTATCGACACAAAGGATAAGACAGGCACTATAGCCGCCTACAAACATCTTATAACGGATATTTCCGTATATGATGAGAATGCCACGCTTGACGGAATAGATTTTTCGTGGGTAGAGGGATTCTATAAGCATGAGGAAGAAAAAGGCAGATGCAACAATGGTATTATTGGAGATATTGATAAATTGAAGTCAGTATTTAACTGGGCAAGAAGAAAAAAGCTCACTACTAATTATCCATTTGAGAGGGCAGCTTTCAAGAAAGATAGAACACGCAAGAGAAATTTATCTGTAGAGCAGTTACGAGCCATACGAGATATTAAACTCGATGCCCACGATAGTATATATAGAGATTTCTTTATGCTTGGTTTCTATTTGATAGGTACGAACTTGTCGGATATTCTAGACCTTACCAAGGAAGACTATAAGGACGGACGTATATCATTCTTCCGTAATAAGACTAACAGATTGTACGATATTAGAGTTGAGCCAGAGGCTAAAGAGATTATAGATAGATACAAGAATAATAGCAGCAGCAACGAATTATTTTCGTTTATGAGGATTACTCATTCAGCAGGGTATGCTCAGTTTACGACAAAATGTAACTATTGCCTTCGTTCTCTAGGCAAAAAGGTATATGACGGAAGACGATACGACCGCACAAATGATGCGATTGAGCCAGACCTGACAAGCTATTGGAATCGCCATACGTGGGCAACGTTCGCCGCAAAGATAGGAATACCTATGGAGATTATCGGAAGGGCATTAGGGCACTCTATTTGGGATAATTCAATAACTGGAGTGTACGTAGAATACGATACATCTAAGATTGATGAAGCCAACAGAAAGGTCATTGACTACCTGAATGCTGATTTATAGTGTAACAAAGACAACAAATAAAACTAAAATAATGTTTTGAGTTTTCTAAAAGAGCAAATAAAAAGGGAGGCTGTTAACCTCCCTTTCTTGCTATTTATATAATTGTGCCAAGAAAACCCAAAGGTCTTTAGCCTCTGGGATGAATTGGCACAAAAATTAGCTTTGTTTCTCAATGTATTTTCTGAAGGTGTCACCATTTGCATCATATATATTGAAATTGTGTAATATTTTGAAAATAATTGCATTTTTCCTTTGTATTTCGAGAAAAAATTCGTATCTTTGTACATTATGAAGATGATACAGAAGACATATAAGTTCAGGCTTTACCCGAATAAGGAGCAAGAGATGATGCTTGCGAATTATTTTGGCAGCGTCCGTTTTGTCTATAATCATTTTCTCGCCGAGCGCAAGGAGCAATACGAGAAGACCAAGAAAAGCCCAAATTATTACGAGCAAGCAAAGGAACTGACTGCAATGAAGAAGACTGAGGCTTTCTCATGGCTAAAGGAAATTAACAGCCAGACCTTGCAGCACGCCTTGCGCCACTTAGAGACCGCCTACGTGAACTTTTTCAAAGGTAGGGCTAAGTTTCCACGCTTTCATTCAAAGAAGCATGGTGGCAGCTTTGCCGTTCCACAGTATTTCAAGGTTGAGGGAAACAGAATATTCATCCCGAAATTCAAGGAGGGTATCAAGTTTGCCAAGAGCCAAGATGTCAAGGGCGAATTAAGAAACATGACGGTATCTGTTACACCAAGCGGAAAGTATTACGTTTGTATTATGGCACAAGTTGAAATCGAAGACTTGGAGAAAACCAATTTAAGTGTCGGCATTGACTTGGGCTTGAAGGACTTCGTGATAACTTCCGATGGTGACAGATACACATCAAATAAGTTCATCAAGAAATATTCAAAGAAACTTGCTTCGATGCAGAAGCACCTTTCTCGCAAGAAGAAGGGAAGCAATTCTTGGAACAAGCAACGCATCAAGGTAGCAAGATTGCAAGAGAAAATCATGTCTTGTCGAAAAGACAAGCTGCAAAAGGTTTCCACTGACCTCATCCGCAAGTATGATGTGATTTGTTGCGAGGACTTGAATGTGAAGGGCATGGTTAGAAACCATCACCTCGCCAAGTCCATTTCCGATGCAAGCTGGAGTGTATTCGTCACGATGTTGGAGTACAAGGCGAAGTGGTATGGAAAGACCCTTTCCAAGATAGGAAGGTTTTATCCATCCTCAAAGACTTGCCATCATTGCGGTTACGTCAAGGAAGATTTGTCTTTGTCTGACCGTTACTACACTTGCCCTAATTGCGGCAAGTTGATAGACCGTGACCTGAATGCAGCGAAGAATATACTTGATGAAGGTTTAAGAAATATATCGGCAGGGACTGTCGATTACACCGATGGAGAGGGCGTAAGACTTGCTCGCAAGCATTCCTCGATGAAGTCGGAATCCCACAAGTCTTTAACTTGTGGGTAGTTCAACTTCTTGCGATAGTCAACAGAGCCATCAATGAATGCGTGCATAAACAGACTGCTATCGCTTATTGGTACGCTGACAGGCTCGTTGATAAAGTCCTTTGTGACTTCCGAATTATTCACCAATGCAGCAACAAGACGTTTCTTCTCGTAATTGAATCCTTGCGTGAACCCTGCCGCAAATGGTGTAAGCGAGTGAAAGAATGGTGTTTGTTCTTCACTCAGATTTTGCAGTCTCTGTTTCAGAGTCAGTTCCTTGGTCTTTTCCATCATTATTCTTCTTTTTAATTTCTTCCTCCATTTTATGCAAGCGTTCAACTTCTTGCTCGTAGATGTTATCAATCGCATCAGAATGCTTTAGGTATTGTGTAAGGCTCTTCTTGCGCTGCATAAACTCAGCCTTATTCTTATACTTCATACCTTGTATTGCTGTCAGTCTGTGACGCTGCATTTCAAGGTGCAGTTCATCGTAAGCCCATAACGTTGTCTGTACCGCTTTTTTCTCATTACTCTGTATTTCCTTTGAGAGATTAACAAGAGCTTTGTATCTTCTGTTCTCCTCGCTTATTACCAGTTTGAATATTCCCCAACTGATTACGAATCCAAACCAAACGAATGCAACACTCCAACTACCAGTACAAGCGTTCATTATGGCGAACGCTATACCTAATAACATTTCGGCATAGTAAATATCAAACCAGCCAAATCGTTTCTTAATCATTTTCTTCATATTTTTTGCTCATTAATTTGTTAAGACGCATATAAAAGTACTCGTCAGATTCTCCTTCATTTTTGAATGTTAAATGATTTTGTTCCAGGAAATCAAGGATTATATAAATGCTTTTCTTTCCTAGATTTCTAAGATTCTTTAAAGAATTAACATCAAGCTTTCTTAGTAAGTCGCCAACCGTATATACTTCACTACATCTAAATATGTTCATAATACGTACAGGGAAACCAAAATTGCCGATATTTTCAGATAAAATCTTTGGCGGAGTAGCAATATCACTAGTAGGTTTATCGCCCTTCTCACGTCTGTAGGAATCAAAATCCATCTGCATATCCTTAATTTTTTTGTTCAGTCTTGCAACCTCAGATACTAAATGTTTGTTGGTAGAAATATGCTCGATAATCGTAATTTCGTTACGTGATAACTTATCGCATGTCTTCTCTACTATCTGACGAATCCTAGTAGGTGTAAGGTCGTACTCATCTGCTAGGTCTTCAAAAGTCTTACCTTTGATAATCCCTTTTAGAATTTGGGATTCACGATAACTAATATGCGGCGCAATATCTAGATAAGAAATGGCATCTATCGCCACAAATAACATACCTATTGCATTAGCTGATAATTGCCCCTTTGCTGTAGCAGCGTTTCTCGTTTCGGCAAGTTCTATATTAATAGCATTCTTGCGCTCTTTGAGTTCTTTGAGCTTATCATCTATCATCTTTTCGTTAGCTGCAAGCATCTTGTATTTCTGAGCGTATTTCTCAACGTCTTCACTATTAACATACAAGATACCATGCTCGCCAACACAACTACCAATGAGACCCTGCTCAATGTAGTTACTGATTGTCTGTCTTGATAACCCTAGTATCTCGGCAGCTTTGTTTCTTGTTATTCTAGCCATATAACTAACTATTTTGTTTTGCGGACTTTTAATCTGCCAATCTCAACTCTAGCTGCTGAATAACGTTGTCGATTGTCTTTCCTTTATAGTCAAGAGCAATCTCCTTCAATACTGCAATCTGAGCCGTAATTCTAATTCTATCTGCTGCTGTCATAATAATCAATATTTAATTAAGATGCGGTACTTGAAAAGTTGTAGTGAACAACATAAACATAACCGCCATACATCTTGCCATAAGTAGCTTCCGTGAAGTCAAAGATAATATCCCCACAATCCTTGTATGAAATCAGAGGTTCAACTGGGAACGCTCTGTTTTTGGTGTAATATCGGCTTACTTCCTGCGAAAGCAACTGCTTGAAAATATCCACCTCTCCATACTTTGAGAAAACACCTTTGAACTCGTTTTCGTTGTCTATAGCAACAACTACTCCAAGTTCTTTCTTGATACGTACACCATTACATTCCTCATCACTACCTACGGTTGATGTACAAAGAATCCCTTTTATCTCTTCCATACGCTTACTTCATTAAAACATCAAACAAACCTGCCTTGTAAAGCAAGAAAGTAAAACATGCCCAAAACATCAGACGATACCAGAAGTTAACCTTTACATAAAGACTGTGCGCCATCATTGAACGCCCTAAATCAAAGGCAATCAAAACTAAAATAACAACTAATTCAAACATATATCAATTTCTTAAAATGTGAACACTAACAGCCTTATTTACTGCATTAGGCTGCGACTCATTAAAACTCTTGATAAAGTTACGTTCCATTTCATCATGGAACATAGCTTTTTTCGGTTTCGGCATTGATAACGTGCCTACTACTTTGTACCCCCCCATAAGTGTTATTACACACTTGCGAGTGATAGTTTCTTCTCCAAACATATTCTCTAAATTTAAACGTTACTATTCATATCCAACAATATCATTTTCTCTAACTTGGTATGTTTCTTTGTCGAAATTCATACTGACATCATACACTATTGATGGAACTCCTTTTTCATGCACTACGTTGTATATGCCTTTTATATTAATAATAGTGCAAGGTACATTTGCAAAACATGAATCATTCATTATCACTTTATCACCAACATGATAAATGGAATTTCTTACGGCATATTCTGTAGCAAGTTTATCCATTTCGTCTTGGTATGAGCGGCGTAGTGCTCTGCGACTGGCAGCAAAATCGTCTCTTGTCATTTTGCCTTTTTCTATGAGAAGTTCGTCAAAGAACTTTGTTCCTTCAATAACTTTATCCATATTATTATTTATTTTTCTTTGTTGGCACAAACTTAGTGTATGGTCTAACTTCAAGACCATCTTCTTCTCTTGTCTTTACTCTTTCCCAATATGCCATTTCGTCATAAGACATAGCGATATTGTGCGGATGAAAACCTCCTGCAAACCTAAAACCGATAAACTTAACTCTTGTTTTAGCGTCTTCCAACTTTTCTAATGCCGAATTATAGTCTTTTGGTAATGGAATTGTATGTTCCATATAGCCAAGGACATCTTTTTCCTGCGAGTGTACTATTACTTCTGCATCAATAGGAAGTTTATCTAGCATTTTGGCAATATTCTCGATTAGAATAATCTTCATTTTCGTACCATTCATTTCTTTTTCTTCCGAAACGGAATCCTTGAAAATGTTGTAAATACCCTTATCGTGAACAACGGAAATCAACGCACAATAAGACCAAGTACCATTATTGTTCTGTCTAAAATCCGTTCCAAACCAAAGGTCATACATCTTAGGATTTCTTTGCCCACAAGCGTAATAATTTACATTTCTATTCCACCCGAATCTTTCCCATTCGTAGTCTTCTTTGGCTTTACACCATTCGTCATACTCCTTGCCAAAATCTTCTTTCCACATCTTTTCGTAAGTGGATTTTGTAAATGAAGCCCAGTTCTTCGTTACATTTCCTCGGCAAGTAATCCAACCTGTATCATTCAATCTATTCCATAATGCTTCGATTCGTTCATCATCAACATCTGGAAAGGTAAACCGAATTACAATACAATACAAACTCTTCTTTTGTAGGCAAAGTACTAGTGTCTATGCCCGTAATGAATGTAGCTTTTACCATAATTATTTATCTTAGTGTCTATTACTTTTCTTTATTCCAAACTTCTCACAAATATCACAATATGCGCTATAAGCCAATTCGTCTGCCATTTCGTTGTAATGGTCTCCGTTGTGTCCTTTAACCCAATGAAGGCGAACTCCTGCAATATGACGTGAATGCTTTTGGTACAACTCCCACAAATCACCATTGATATTCGGTTTATAGTCCTTCTCTAACGTCAAGATGCTATATTTACTATCAGTATAAACATCTATGTAGGAATTGTCTGGGCAGGCATTTATTGCGGATATTATAGCGAGCAATTCCATACGATTGTTGGTTGTATTGAGCTGACCGTGATTTTTAATCTTTACGACATTCCCATCTTTTATCAAGATATAAGCCGCACCTCCAGCCTTCATCTGTGAGTAGTTGTCGCAACTTCCGTCTGTGTAAGCTATGTAATGCAATCCGTTGTCTGGAAATTCCTCCTCAACGCATTTCACTTTACTTACAGATGCTCTTTTGTAAGGTTTGCGACCAAATTTAGGAAGCAACGCTCCATTGTGGCTTACAACAAGTATCTGCCAGCTTTTAGGAGCTTTACCATCCTTCTTCTTCCACCCAACACGGCAACAAATTTTCCACAATTCAGATGTGAACTCTTTGTCATTGTAGCCCAACTTCAAGGAGCAGAAATCTTCGAACTCCTCGCGCGTAGGTATAACTATATTATTCTCTTTATCTTTATCCATGATGAATATAATTTATTAATATTTTTATCTTTAATCTCAAAACATAGGAACAGGTTGCAGACTAGCTGATTGAGAGAATCCCCCTTACCCACAAGATATGAACTTGTAGGCAGAGGATTCTTCGAATGGTGGACTCAGTATATTAACCCCTTCATTCGACCTCCGTACAAAACTACACGTACTTTGGCGTCGCAGCTTTCGGTCTGTAGCAACCGCTCTTCTCGTGCCTTCTGCGAATTAAACCCTGCACTTTGCCGTGAGTCCCACTTGCATTTAAAGTCTTGGTGTGCGTGGTGTATTTAGCCGTCTCTTCCACTTCGACTTCGAGGAATAGGGAAATAAATAACCCTATCCTCTGCTCGTGTCATGCTCCGAACTTTGGATAGGGTATATCATGGAGTGGCAAAAGCCACTAAGATAAAGCATATTCAATATTACCAGCGCATGACTTCTGATAAGCGATGCAAAGGTAAGCATTATTTTTGAGAGTGCAAAATGCGTCTAAAACGCTTATTAACAACACGAAAGAAAGTTTAATGCGAGAAAATTATATATAATTCCGATATATGATATTTAGATAGAGATACGGGGATTTTCGGGTGATAATAATGATTTACAAATAACTAAAAATTTAGTTCAGTTTAACAAAATAAAAACGCCCCACACCACCAAAAATGATGTTGCAGGGCGATATAATAGGTATAAAAGAAATGCGATAGGAAAGCCCCACCATTGAACACCAACGGCAGGGCTGAGATAGATAGAGGAGTTCTCCTTAATGATTTACCTTGCAAAGATAGGCAAAATATCTGAGAACTCAAAGAGATAGTGAAAATTTCTTCTGTAAGCGGTTAAAATAGTCTGTTGGTATGATTTATCGGTGAGATAGTCTAAACGCCTCGTATGCGCTATAAAACAAATCCTCGCCTACCATAATTGATAAGCGAGGAATTATATATGCACGATTACTTAGTCCTTAATAGCCTCATTGACCTCGTAATCCATAATCTTTGCCAAAGTGTTGCTGATTAACGTGCTCATTACGTTGTACTGGCTGGCAAACTTATCGTCTATTCTGTCATTCACAAGCACACCATACTCTTCCTTGGCTCTATCGACCTCGCTCATAAAGTCCACGTACACCTCACGTAACTTGATTAGGGTCTTAGCCAACTTTGGCTGCTCCACGTTCTGCAACAATGTTGCATTGATATTCTGTCCGTTCATATTCTAATCTCCTATTAATTTAAATTGAGTGATGTCTGGCTGTTCAAGCCAACAATGGTGAGCAATTCCATAAATGTAGCATCATACCAACGTATCTGTGTCTGCTGCTGAAATTTAGGGTCTTGCTGATTCTGACCGTACTTGTCAAAGGCTGGAGTGATAACATACCAGCTATGTACCTTTCCTCGCTTTCCTGGGCGAGTAGCGTGCTTTACTACTCCTTTGAGTTCAAGCATACGATTGAAAGCCTGCGCTGAGATACCAACGTTGTGCGACTTTAATAAGTCTGTGGCAGCGTGCGTAATCGGCTTTTCCGTTCCTGCGTTTACAGACTGAGGAAGAGCATCATCTAAGCCTACCATCTTACCAATCTTCTGAGCGATGCCCAATTTGCTTGCGTCATTCAGGTTGAGGAACTTTGCGCTCCAATCGGCAAAGACTAACTTTGCTTGAATCTGTTCCTGCAAAGATGGCTGCTGCTGAACTTGCGCAACTGCGTGATGGAACACTCTACGATAAACCTCGAACACTGGGCGAACCTTGCGAGCAACAAAGTACTCCATACATGCGGATGTGAGATAGTAATCAACCTTGTTGTTGCCACCCCAATCTTGCTTGCCTCGATGGGCAGGCGAGTTTTCGCCATTTTTGGCAATCGGTAAAAAGTCCACATTTTCAATAAAGTTAGCCTTTAATGCTCTTACCGCCTTACCTCTTTCAGAGTAAGCCAACTGCCAAACATCATCAAGGTTAACTGAAAACACTTTGTCTTGTTGGTCTAATGCCAACACACCACGGAAGTAACGCTCAATATCTGATGGGTTACTATCCTTTGATAGAATTACATTTGTATTCATATCACAAAGATTTAAACACGAAAAACTGCGCTACGTGCTGTTAAGGCTCTTTGTGAAACCCCGAAGGTAGTTTCCTATCCCTCGACACGGCGCAGTAATCCTTATATAAAATTACTTTATATTCAATAAGATTAGATACAACAATCGCACCCTCATAAGAAGATGCGGTAATCGTACCACAAAGACTTTTAACGCTGCAAAGATACGAAAAATATTCCTATCTACGTGTCTTAGAAGCAACCTTTAACCAAACTTTAACATTTGGCAGTTATTAATTCCTCGATTAATTTGTTTTTGGGTATAATAAATCCCCACCTATACTTGATAGATGGGGAGTATTAACTAAAACCCAAAGTTTTCTCCGTCACAGAAATTAGCAATAGTGAATCCGTTGGATTTGCATAATTCACGAACTAACTTGCTGTAATCCTCTGGTTGAGGTACAACAATAGGAATAGCGACTTTACCTTTTCCCAAAAGCGAGCTTAATCCGTATTGACAGTTATCTGTGTTCGACCAAGCTATAAAATGGTCTCCTACTTTTTTATCTTTAGGGCGAACTGCACAAAACCACAAATCATTATATTGCTCATTAGCTCCATATCTGTTTTTAATAAGCACCTTTGCTTGTCCAAAATAAATGGAATCGCTAAGTATGCGGTCTTTCGTTTTCAATACCTTTCCAACCGATGGGTCAGAAGAACACTGGTTTTTAAGGTATCTCTCCAAATAACCTATACCAGTCTTTTTAAAGTTGTCAACCTTTGCAACAGAATCCTTTTTTACCTTTGCGATAGAATCTGCTCGTAATTGTGCATGTGTCTTTTCGGGAACTTTTGGCTTACTGCCACAACTAGTAACAAACACCACGGCAATCATAATTGCCATAAGCATTAAAATCTTTTTCATTTATAGTGACTTAACCGTGGTGTCGAGGGCTTAATATTTTTGTTATGGGTATTGTATGGCTAGAAATGCCAATGTTGGAGTAAGACTTGCGTATCAGATGAAACCGTCATTTTTGCGAAATCTGGTATCGTGTTACAGATTCCGTTTAATTCCGCTTTATTCATCAATTCCTGTGCCTCCTCTTTTGTATCAAACAAAGCTGCATCAGTTCTTTCCGAAACATAATGCAAACTACTACCTAAGAATGCAACAATCATGTGTCTGCTATTATAGATAGTTACGTAATACACCTTTCTTCTATCTATTATTTTTTCTGTAGAGTCTTGTAATTTCATATCTAATGCCTTATCCGTGATGGCGAGGGCTTAATTCGTTATTTATTCGCAAAACTCATTAAACTCCTGCTCTGTAATATCCTCAAATACGTCTCTCTGCTCGTCCGCAAAGAATGGAGATGTGCGCTTGATATATCGTTTATTGCCTTCTTCGTCAACAAACATGAATGCATCCTCATACTCTTGTGTAGGGTAGTCTTGCGGTGTGTGAAGTGGTGCTTCGTACACTTTTCCACAGATAATATGAGCGTCCGTCACACATATCTCATCTGTATTGATACCATGTTCAACGTCAATAAATGACCGCTTGATGTCTGACGGAATCTCCGACAACTTGCGAACAGCGATTTTATCAAAATCAAAATCGCTATCCATATATACAGTATTGTCATCCTCATTACATGGTTGAACTCTCTCGTACAAATCGTCAAAATAAGCCTCGCTGTAATTAATCTGCTCGTTAGGCTGCATAAGTAAGCCGTTATCACCCTTAATAAGGATGTCATAATCACACAAATCATTACCAAATACACCTTGGTATATGTCTGATTGCTTGCATAGCAACAAATTATCGTCTATTTCGATAAGTGTATCAAAAAACTTTGAAAGTGATAAATTGCTAATCATAACTTATTCGCTTATCCGTGATGCGTAGGGCTATATATTTATATTATTTTCAAAAGATAACGCAAAATGCGTTATTATATTGTGTATGTAGTGCAGAAATTTTAATCTTTATTTCTGCCCATAGCGCAATCGAACAATGTGCCGATTAGCCAAATTGCTATTAAGAATGCCATAACTTAAACCTCCTCCGTATTATTGTTGTTGTTATTCAGTTCCTTGTAATACTGCTGAATCTCCTCATCAGTCATACCCTTTTCTCGCATTACACGATAGTTGGCAGAACCACGTCTGAAATAAACCTGACTGCCATAGACTGAGCGTAGATTGTAATATGCACTTCTTACCAGTTCCTTTGTTAGAACCTTGCCAGTGGACGAATAAACACCCATCTGCTGCAACATCATAGCTGCATCGGCAAAGTTAGGTGTAGTTAATTCCGTGAAGTCATTGGTACACTTCTTAACCACATTCCATATAGCTTTGTTGCAAGGTTTCTCAGCAGCCTCTTTCTTTCGCTTTTCCGATGCTGCCTTCTGTGCATTTGTCAAGTCGCACTTTCTAGGTCTGCCTAATTTCTTAACGACCTTACCCGATTTAGAGATAAACTCTCCGTCTTCCGCCAACTTCTGCTTGCGTACTTCCAATGCGCTCTGTGTTCGCTCTTGAATGAGTTCACGCTCCATCTGTGCCGAAAACGAGAAAGCGAACAGTAGCATTTCGTCTATCGCTTTCAGATGGCTGCAATCAAGGTCAATGCCCATCTGTACGATTACCAAGCGCACGCCACGTGGTTTCAGCTCGTCATTAACAAACTTGTTGATGTCGCTCATAGAACGACCGATACGGCTGACCTCTGACACGATAAGAATATCACCCTTATCAAGCATCGGCAATACTACCTTACCAAGGTTTCTGTCCTTATAAGATACCTTTCCAGATACTCCTTCCTCCTTAACTTCGTGAGTAGCTTTCAGATTGTGACAATTCAACCATTCGTTGATTGTTCTTTCCTGCTGCTCCAATGTCTGCTTTTCAGTAGAGACACGACTGTATATTATTACTTTCTGCTTTGGCTCATCATCATCATCGGTCATGTTTGCCTTTGCGTTGCAGCTTTTGTCCGAACGGCAAAGGTAGTGACCTTCTGCCATCATGCAGTAAGGGCAATCCTTACAGCCGATGTTCACGATGTCGTATTTTACAGATGTGCCACCTGCATTCATGATTTCTGTTGTCTTCATTTCTCCTATCTCCTATCCTATCTCTTATTACTTAAAACGTTACTTTCTTCTATTTATTATCCACGATAATAGAATGATACATGAAAATCGCTACTTTTACGCTCTCGGTCATTCTCAATCACTCCAAACATATAAGTATCAATTATGTAATCTACATCATTGTTCTTGTCATGTTCAATTCTCTTCACCCATTCCTCAACAATACCAGAACACCAAGCATCGCCAAGAAATCTAACCAGCAATTTGTTATCGTTTTCCTGTCGTACCAATATTGGCTCGTTGCCGACAAATCCAACCATTTCTGTATTGTCTTTGTTCCAAGAATATTGTCCATCATTGAACAAATCTCTTACCAACTCATCAAGACAAAGGTCTTTGTCATTGATAGGGCAATGAGCAGCATTCTTAATCTCCATAGTCTTTAATATATTAATAAACATTACAATAAGCGTCATATATTGGCAATGATGTGAACTTGCGCAAATAAGATGCAATCTGTTTCACTCTCAGCATATTTACAAAGCTGCTCATAAATGAGTTCCAATTGATACAGATGTATTTATCTGCAATCTCTACCCATATATCTTCGTTGTCGATACATTTATATTTGAGATATAATGTATCAATCACTTCTTCGATAGTCTTTTTTTTCATAGTCTTACTTCAATTCTTGTTCTACAATATCAAAATTATCCCACGTCTCACCTTCGTTGTCTGAGATATGATAGAAGAAATCTGAAACGCTGAATTGGAAATCATCATAATCCAATGAATGCTTATAGCTTTCCAACGTGTTCAGACCTTTATCTTCCATCGCTTTTCTAGCCTTGTCTCTGGTATCGAAGACTTCTGCATCAACCTCAACTGCCTCACCCAGTCCATGCTGGTGTGAATTGATAACTACATATACTTTCATTGCTTAACCCTCTACTTTAATAATTCCACGTCTTACCAAAGCTTTCACGAACTCCTCTAGAGTTAACTCCGACTTGTCATTGGTATATGCGCTATTGTATCTCCAATCGACTTTGAGCGGCTTATCCAAATCATATCTCCAAATTTTGTCCGTGTCACGATAATCTCCTACCAAAGCTATCTCTATCATCTGTCTGCCGTGAGTGATGTGTATTTTGGATTTATCATTGCAATTATCAAGCTCGCAGTCGTAGTTCTCTAAGAAACTCAGTTTTTCAAGTGTCTCATCATGCCACTTTTCAACCTTTTTGTCTTCCACGCTCTTTTCGATAGCCATCTTCTTTGATTCTGCTATCATTAACTTTTCCAATTCGTTCATAGCTTAACCCTTTCTACTATTTTGAAGTTATTATTCTTATAAAATCTAACAAAACATCTAAGTTTGATTTGGTTAGATAGAAATATTCAAATGTACCTAAACCCCATATACTTTCAGATGTATATTCTGCATGCAAATCCATATAACAAGGTGATACATGAGAAAACTTAAAGCAAGGAACATTCAGATGCTCGCAAAACTCTATTTCCTCTGTAATAACATACCCACGTAAAAATGCTATAGTACTCAGTTCATTTTTCTCGTCATCAACATAAGTTGTTCCTATATTGAAGCTAGACAAATTGCACCTACCTATATTCTGCTTAATATATTCCAGTGCCTCTTTTTTTGTTATTGTCTTTTCCATATTGATTAATGTTTAAAATTTGTTTCGATAAACATTATTTGATGAATATCCAAGATGATTGTATCTCCAAGAAATGAGTCGTTTATTATAAGTAGCTCATTCGTTCCGTCTATTTTATACTTGCAATTATTGAAGTCAATATGAAAACGGCTATTATGGATAGCAATGTAAATTACCTTACTTTCTGCTTTGGCTACTTTGATAGCCTTTCTTAATTGATTTACGTTCATTTTATGATGTATTATAAAAGTTTGTATATGTTATTAATTCACTCATTTCTTTGCTCCGTGGAGGTGGCAAAGGTAGTGTATGTACTACTTTGTCAACACCACATAAGCAATAGCCTACAGCCGAATTTAACGGCTTATTTGCTGCAATATCCAACCACATATTGTTTGGTGGAATATCCAAGCATGAAGGAACACCGATGGAGATAGCCACAACCTTTGCAGCTAATGCCGTTTCTTTGCGCTCTGAGACGTTTTCATTTGCCAATAGTGTAATTGTCCGCTCGGCGCATTTCTCGCTCGCTAGATGCTCATTTGGCACGCTATCCAATGTATCATCAGGTACGGCTGCAATCTCTTCTTTTGATACCAATGATTTCTTCTGCTGCTCCTTAAATAGCTTTTCCAGTTTAACGCCATCCTTAAAGAAGAAAGCGCATCCACGATAGGAATTACTCTTTGTTCGCTTATTATCGGGCATGAACTCTTTGCAGAATCCCGACAATGTAAACAGTTCACCACAGAATATAATCTTATTGTTTTCTGCTGCAATAACCTCTGTGCCATCAATGAATGTAAGTGCATCGCCTACATTTACACCGATAGCATCAAAGCTAAACTTATTGCTATGCTTATCCAATGGTACTATCTTTGCAGGTGTATCGGGTGCATCAACCTTTGTTTCTGCAACATCCTTTGCAGGTGCGCTATCCTTATAAGATGGAATGCCACAAATGATAATCTTTGATGTTATATCTCGCTTGAAATCTGTTTGCTCTGTTTTATCCTCTGTAGCGCACTCTTTTTCCTCAGTTGTAACATTATCCACCTTTGCAGGGATAACGTCTTCTGTAGGCTTATTTGTAGGCATATCAAAAGATTCTGCAAAGCCACAATAATCGTATGCACCAATGTAGCCATCAGATAGTTTGAATCCGTCATACTCATCATCAATATACATCGGCATCATCACACCAACTTCCAAACTACCTACATACACCAAAGCTTCAGTAGAATATCTTCCAAGTGCAAAATTGAAGTTTTCAAATCTCAGCAGACTATCAATCTTTAATCCAATCGCAAAATTCTTGTTTGGTACGTTTTCACACTCGCAAGAAATCTCAATACCATCATGATTATCATACATTCCGTTAATTGTGAATGTAATACGATTATCATTTTCTTTATGCTTGATTATTACGATACCGATAGAATTAAAACCTTTGTTTTTCTTTAACCATTTAGAAATGCCCTTCCAAGTCTTTTCGTTGATGGTGCAAAGATTATCAGTACTAATCTTAGGCAATACAGAAGAGTAATTTACGTATCTGTTTGCCTCAGTCTTAGAGTAATATCCACAGCATTCAGATACCCAATATGTATTGCCGTTTGGTTCACGTACCAACTTGCAAGTAAGTGTACTACCAGACTTTGCCAATGAGCACATCTTTTTGAAGTCTTTTCCATTTACCAAAGGCAAATTATAATCGTATGAAAAATGCTCCGTGCTTACCACATCCAAGCCCTTAATTAGCATCGTGTGCCCATCACTAGCGGCTACTCTTCCGTTTCTAACATCCAAGCATACATTTCTCGTAATAGGGCGCAAATCATCATTCGCACAATGCAAAGATAGCTTAGAATAGTATTTATTAATGAGTACCTTAACAGTGCAAAGTACCTCATTATTATTTTTCTGCTTGATAAACATTCTTTTCTTGCTACCAATGCTAGCTAACTTTTCAAACTTAGCTACCAAAGCAAAGATTTGAACTACACAGAAGGAACACACAAAAGATAGCACATTCACGCTCGCCATCGGTGCAATAAAGCAATCTTTTTCTACTTGTTTATTACACTCATTCTTGTATGATTTCGTTTCAGTTTTCAAATAGCCATCCTTAAATGCGCTATCCTTCATCTTTGCCAAATCTGATGCGGTGTAATTGCCTTCTTTTACATTTACACCCTCATTAAAAACCTTATCGGCTATCTCATACAACTTGTTTAAGATAGCCAAATTCATTTCTTTGTCACTCATATCTTTATAGATTAATTGATGTATCTAAATTCATTTTTGCCCAAACAAAACAAAGTATATCCACCTTTGAAAAACTGGATTAATCCACCATATTCCAATGTGTAATCATCCACCCAATACGTATCACCCCATTTATCAATACGCATATATGAATTAATGCAAACACTACTTTTTAACTGAATCTTTCTCATATATCCAAATTGATTAAAAGTTATACATTTAACGGCTCTAAGATTGATATACAATCATTCCCGATTTGATGATGTTGCTTGTACCATACCAATGTATCAATAACACGCTTATCATCTACGATATTCTTTCCAGAGTGAAGGGTATTGTCTGTAATACTCTCGCCAACTTCAAAAAGACTACCTACTGCAATATGGTTATTAATGCAGGCTATTTGATTCTGTGGCATATTTGCCAAAGTTACAATATATTTTTTCATATTCTTTTCTCCTATCTTTTTTGTTTATTATACTTGTTTCATATTACAGAGAACAAATGTATTATTGCAGCCGAAAATAATGCTTTTGTACGCTGTTATTCGGATGCTTGCATCCAATGAGGTTACACCTTTATTTCTTTCCTTTGCCCAATCTATATATTCAGGCAAATTTGCTTTAATAACCTTTGCACTCTTATTTATAGCCTTAATCTTTTCTACCTTATCAGCCAAGGCGCAAAGATACTTTATTTGTTTATCTGTTGCTAACATGATTATTTTCTTTTATCTTTATATTAAACTTGTGCCGTGCCAAATCTCGCTTTTGGATGGCGGTCGCTAACCGCACACGGCTATAGTAACTTTTAAGCAATATCAAGCTATCTGTATGTAGGCTTATAACTCCAATCGTATGCGGTATATTTGCCGCTTTTTATTACTACCTTAAACTCAATCACCCTTATAAAGGCTTTATTGTTCATTCTTGCATCCATATAGTCTAGTACTTTCTTTTCAATGTTATCTTTTGTGCCTACTATCTTTTTAAGAAGATAACGTTTGCCTGAATGAGAAGGCTTTTCCAAATATTCTTTTATTTCTGCTATCATACCTTTCTAAATTTAGCCGTTTATTTGCTCTATATAGCCTTATCTTTTCCCACTTGATAAAGTGTACCAAAGGGAAAAGATAAGGGCGCACACATTATTTTATTAGTGCTTTTGAATATCACTTGTTAATTGTCCGACAACAAATAATGTAGTATATAAATATGTTTGGTCATACACTAATTCGTTATTAACGAATAAATGCAGCTCATAATAGTCATAATAGGCTTCATCGTGCCAAATATGCCATTCATAATTTGAACCACCATTCTTTTCGCGAACGCAAAGGAATTCGTTTTCCGTTCCCTTTTCTTCTATCTTTGCGTAAACATCAAGTGAACGCAAGATTTTAGCTAATTTCTTTAAATCTTTCATATTGCTAATTATTTAATGTTACTTTGTGGTGCAAACGGAATCGAACCGTAAACAGATACCGACTATCTTTGCACCTATCCAATTAATAATGAAACAAGCGATTAAATAATATTATTCTATGTTCCTTATTATTGCTTACTTCTAACAAATCGTACATCTTAAAACAATTTTTGCCAAAAGAAATACAAAAGCTTTTACTTTCATACAAATGATTGTACCAAATATGAATGCCACAAAATGATATACCTTTATGGCGTTTATTAAACTCTGTATGCATATTTTTTGCGTTTTAATAGGTTATTTACTCTTTTACGTACTTATTCCAATTGCGCCCTACAATAATGCCTAATACGTAAGATATAAGGGCGAAAACGAAAGGTATTGTTATATCCATATCCAATTAGTTTAAAAGAAAATCGAAATACTTTGCAGCACGCAATTCATATTCGTTTGCCCACATTTGACCGTAAGGCATACCAAGTAAATCTATAAATTTACGTGCTTTTGCCTTAAATACAATGTAATCGGCAAATAGGGCTTTAGCCTCCTTTGCTATTTTGTGAAAATTTGGCTTTTCGTCTTCTTGTTGCGCCGTGGCTGCCAAGACTGAAACACGATTTGCAATATCGCTCAATTTGTCGGTATAGAAGTCTATCAAAATGTTTATTCTTATCTTTTTCATATCTTATATTATTTGTACCTTTGCACCCACATAAGCGAGTGCAAAGGTTATTGTTAGTTACTTGTTTACTATCTCATTAATTTTGTTTGCCGTATCAATCAAAGAATAAGATTGCCCAACAAAACCGCCTCCGTACCAATTGGCACGATAAACGGAAAAGCCCAAATCATTTGCACGCTTTTTGGCAATTGCATACAATTGGCTTTGGCTTAAATTGTCGTTTCTCATTTCCTCATCAGTAGTAAAAGCGAGAAAATGCACTACATATCGGGGATTTCCGTTTATATCATTATTCACACGACAAAAGCCAATACCATTAACCACCTTATAGCTATTTCTATAGCTTTCAATTTCTTTATTAGTCATATACAGCCCTCCAATATTAAATATCGTAATACTCGCTTAATTTCTCATTTGCTAGATAGCCATCATCCAATAACTGCTCATAACTTCTATATCCAGTACGAGCGTATATAATAGCCAAAAACGTACTTTCTGAATAGCCGTTTATATCAGTTACTAAATTCACCTCATTCTCGGTAGCAATATTATTATCGATAATAAAATTGTACCATGCGTTTTCTAATTCCATACCTAAAATATTTAAAAGTTACTAATTAATTTTGCTAATTCGGAAAAAACTAATAACTTTGCACTCGGTTAAGTAAGCAAGTTATTTCGAGTTTTTCGATTTAATTTGTGCCCACTATCTTTTATTAGGTAGTGGGCTTTTTATCTAGAAATAACACTCTTCTTCTTTTGTTGCTTTCTTGATTTTCCATACCTTTGAATGAATATCAAAGTCAAGAGTAAACAAAGCAACAAAATCGCCATCATCTAGAAATGTGCGAAACATACTACCAAGAGAGCTATTTGTTCCAGACTTGCGGATACCAATTGTTAATGCGAATCCGTACTTTTTGCCGTTGCAGTTGGCAAACTCTTTCTTTATGGTATCAATATCTATCTTCATATCAGACTCAATAAATGAAGACTCATATTGAACACTATAAACTGCTGCAAGTCCTTTGAGTACCTTTGCAACCTCTGAAAATTTGCTTGTTGTAATCATATTGCTTTTATTTTAAGTTACTAAATTGTGGCTATCAATTAATCCGCCTAATTGCCAACGGCTGAGGTTTTCGCCTACATATAACAGTTACTTATTATTGTATTTGGTTTTCATTTATCATTCAACTCATTTCGTTACTCTAACTTTTCACTACTCACCTTAGAATGTTTCAGCGCTGGAAATAATAAGTAATAATGTAGCTACCTTCCGTATAATAGCCTATCCGTTTTCCTTCTTTCATTTATAATTGTTACTACTAGTTACTTTATTGTTGGCTAACTAGCAAACCGCTTAATACTACTATATTGTATCATTACACTAACATTTTGTTAGGGTTTCTGATAACGATATTAAGATAATGCCTATCTTACGTTTGCGCTATCTGTAAACAGAATCACGGCTGCAAATAGCAAGCGTTTCATTATCACGCTAACATGTAAGTAAATCAAAGAGCGAAGCATTGTTATATATGGATTCCTATTGGTTAAGTAAGCATCCTTATTTCCTAAATGCACTGCAAAGGTACGACAATTTTTGAAACCTATAAAATATTTAAGGCAAAAAATCACTTTTTTTCTCGCTTTTTCTTGAAAATAATTGTATTTTCTTAAATGTTTACATATATTGTAATCTCCACTTTGCAAAATGATAGGTTAAATAGGGGCTATTACCTGGTTTTATATAGCTAGGAATATCTTTGCACCTTTGCACTCTCAAAAATCACGTTTGCAGCCGTTTTCTTTATTTAGGTACGTATGCGAGTACCTTATATATAGGAAAACGCCTAAAAGCGTATTATTTGCCGTTTGCAGGCTTTTTCTCGCTTGCTAGATAGGAAGTACTTTCTTTTATGTTTGCGTTCTTTGCAGCCGTTTTCGTGTTCTATATGTATGTTAGTACTATCTTTAGTTATTGGTACGTTTGCATCCGTCTTTTTTCTTGTTTTCGTTTTCTACTCGCTTTTTATTTTCACGAAAATTAGTGTG
>CYGL01000062.1_pt1 | contig 52818 bp, 70 predicted proteins | sample 485531 | NCBI WGS metagenome assembly CYGL01 (sample SAMEA3497897, study PRJEB9818) | human gut metagenome | reverse complement strand
AAAAAACCGAAAGACAACCAGGACAAACGCATCACACAGCTTGAAACGCGGGTGAATGCCATGGAGGGATTCTTGAAAAGCGACAAACTGCGGCTTGACCGCATGGACGATGGGCAGCGCGTGACCATGCAGGCGCTGCTCGCCCTGCTTGACCACAACCTTGACGGAAACAACATTGACCAGATGCAGAAAGCAAAGAAAGATTTGCAAAAGCATCTGATTGGGTGAGAGAAGGTGCATATCTATGGGCGATTTTTTGAAAAATCTGGCAGCGCTTATCAAGGTAAAAACCATTGTAACGCTTGTGGTGGTTGCGGTTTTTGCGGTGCTGGCATTGCAGAGCGAATTACAGCCTGACACGGTCATGACCATTGTGACGATGGTCGTGGCCTTTTATTTCGGAACTCAGACCGAAAGCAAGAACAAGAAGGATGAGTAATCATGCCAAAGTTTGATTTTGTCGGCGGTTTGCTGACCGATGAAGAAACGGATGTTTTGCAGCTTCGGCGGCGCGGCTGGCGCAATGCTGATATTGCGGCAGAACTGAATTGTAGCGAGCGGACGGTGAACAGACGGGTAAAGGCGATTGTTGGGAAGTTGAGGGCTGAATAAAAAGCGCCCCTCCTTGTGTCCATGGTGGACACGGGAAGGGCGCTTTTTATTTTTGCCTATTTTTGTTTATGGATATTTCGTTGTCGAAAAGTTTATCTTCCTCGTTTTTCTCCTCCGGCAGCGTGGCGAGCCGCCAACCGTAATAGGTGGTTGCGGGGCGCGTGGCGGCTGGGCACGCCGCGCATACTGGAGGCGATGGCCGTCAAAGCCGGAGAAGATGCGGCGGACTGCAACGTCCTCCGGCACGTTGTCGGAGAAAAACAGGCCGCGATTTTTCCGCGCCCAGTCCGCCAGGCTTACGGCTTTGTGGTAGTTGCCCTGCGGATCAATAAGGATGAAGCGCTTGGCGGTGCGGTGCTGCGCGCCGCGCTGACTCTCCGGCAGGGCCATTGAGGCGGCAGCGGCCAGCGCTGCATTTTTCCCCTGCGCTGCAAGGAATTTGGGGTTGCTAGCGCGGGCGGCGCGTTCTTCCTCCGTCCAGTGGTAGCCCCGGCGGGTGTTGCCATTGCGGATGCGCAGCTGGGCCGCGCATTTGGCGGAACAGCACTGCATTGTGTCGCTGGGGTGGGCGTAGAAGGGCGTGCCGCAGATCACACAATTTCGGTAGCCGCCTTTTTGCTTGTCGCAGCCGCAGGACGTGTGCCTTTTAAATTTGGCGGACGTGATTTCCCGGATGCTGCCGCAAAGCTCACATTTTACGCGCCACAGCAAGGTAGTCTGCCCCGTGGCGGGCACGGTGTACTTGTGGTCGGCCAGGTCCAGCACGGTGAGGTTGCCGTTTTTCTGGCCGGTAAGGTCCTTGAAGGGCGGCATTGGGCGTCACCCCTTCAGGTATGCGTTCAGCGCGGCGATGACGATCTCACTGCGGGAGGCGTGCTGTGCTTCCTTGCGGGCGTCCAGCTTGTTCAAGAGCGGCTCCGGGAGGACGACGGTGAAGCGGGCGTCCTCGGTGGGGGTGCCAAAAGCGGCCTCGTATTCGTCCGCGGTGAGGTTTTGCTCGGCCCAGGCGCGGGCGGCGTCCTCGGTGACGGGGAGAATTTCTTCCCCCCATCCAGTGCTTCCGTCCGGGTGGCGGTGGCCGAAGTTCTGGCGGTGCAGGAAGTATCTGCCGGGTTTGGTGCGGTAAAGATCGCATTCCCAGTAGTTGAAGTCACTGGGAAGGCAGTTGGCCGCTGCGCCGCCGATGAGCTTGGCGGTGTCGGTGTCGTAGCGAGCGCCGTTGATGATCTTCTTCATGGTGTGGCCCTCCGATCAGACGATCTCGAAGTCTACGATTTGAATCGCGTCCTCAAATTCCTGGGGACGCTTCATCAAGGCTATCGATGTCGATGTTGTCAGCCTCCCAGGCGTAGACGGGGCGCAGGGGGCAATCGGAGCCGGGGACGACGCCGAAGCCGGTGCCGTGCTTAAACTCGGCGCATTCCCAGCTATCAAGGTATTCCTCGCCGTTCCAGCCGTCGGCGGCGTAGTAGTGGCCGTTGAGAAGGTAGACGGGGATGCGGGATTCAAAGAAGTGGCCGACGGGTTCAATGGGCTTTGTCATGGTGGTGTCCTCCTATTTGTTTTTTTGTTGGATGGGGTCGGGCCGCTTTGAGCTGTGCGGCCCGCCAGGGTGTCAGCGGGGTGGATCAGAACTCGACGGTCTCGAGGTCGGCGGCGTCGGTGGAGAAGGCGGCCTCATCGATGGCGGTGAAGTCAGCCTCGGTGTCGATGTCGTCGAGGGTGTAGCCAAAGATCACGGCGTCGCCGTCGCGATTGGTGTCCTCGGTGTCGTGGAAGAAGATGGCGGCCTGGCGGGTGGTATCGCCGATGCTGGCGGCGGTGGCGGTGCAGGTGGTGAGCTCGTAGCGGTTGTTGATGATCTTCTTCATGGTGGTTATCTCCTTTATGTTGTGTGGTGTTGTTCTCTCTTGGTGTGATTATAGTATAGCATAAAATATTATTTTTGTCAACTGATTTTTAGAAAAAAATAATATTTTATGCTAAAAAGTTGGCGCAAAGTTGGCGTGTAGGTGGCGCACGCGAAAATGTGTAAAATATTACAATAAATATAGAGGATAAAACAATGTACAGAGAATTAAACTTGAATCCAGAACAAAAGCGCGTTGGCGATTGTACCGTCAGAGCCATTGCAGCCGCAACGCATCAATCGTGGGCGGCTGTATATGCGGCGCTGGTGTTGGCAGGATTTGAACTGCATGATATGCCGTCTGCAAACTATGTCTGGGGCAGTTATCTGCGGCGATGTGGGTGGAAGCGTTCGGCAATTCCGAACAGTTGCCCGGACTGTTACACCGTTGCGGAATTTGCCGCCGACAATCCGACAGGCGTATATATTCTGGCTATGGCGACGCACGTTGTCGCTGTTGTTGATGGCGATTGGCTTGACACATGGGACAGCGGCGACGAGACGCCACTGTATTATTGGCAGAAAGGATGATTGACTATGGCGTTTGGCGTACCGTATCAGCCCGGCTATATGCCGAACTATTATCCAGTGGGGCAGCAGATGCCGTCTGCCATGCCCGATCAGCTTGCACAGCTCAGGCAGGCGGCGTATCCTCAACCGCAGCCGCCCGCGCAGCAAAGTTCGCCCATCATCTGGGTGCAAGGCGAAGAGGGCGCCAAAGCGTATATGGTGGCGGCAGGGAACAGCGTACTGCTGATGGACAGCGAAAACAGTACATTTTACATTAAGTCCACCGACGCCAGCGGTATGCCGCAGCCATTGCGCGTTTTTGACTACTCGGAACGCACGTCAAGCCAAAAACAGCCCGCACAGACCGCGCAAAAACCGAAAGAGGAATATGTTACACGGCAAGAGTTCAACGCGTTGACAGCCCGCTTTGACGCGCTGGCGGCAGATAAACCTTTGACGCGCAAGAAAAAGGAGGCAGACAATGAGCAACCCTCTGTTTAACGCTCTTGGCGGCGGCAAAATGCCGGGCGCAATGGGACAATTTCAGCAGATGATGCAGCAGTTTCAGCAGTTCCGACAGAATTTTCAAGGCGACCCGAAGCAAGAAGTTCAAAAGCTGCTGCAATCTGGAAAAATGAGCCAGCAACAGCTAAATCAGCTGCAAGCGATGGCGCAGCAGTTTCAAAGCTTTTTAAAATAGGTTCAAACCGTGCGCACGGTGAACAATACATTCAACTTTTGAAAGGAGTTAAATATGAGTCTTTCTTCGGACGGCACTGTTATGACAATGCCTGTTCAGCCCGCGAATACGGGCAATGGCAACAACTGGGGCTTTGGCGGCGATGGTTTGCTGTATATTATTATTCTCTTTCTCTTCGTTTTCTGCGGGTGGGGTGGTAACTGGGGCAACAGCGGATTTGGCGGCAATAATGGTGCTGGCGCTGTCAATGGCTACATCCTCACCAGCGACTTTGCCAACATCGAACGCAAAATCGACGTCGTGAACAACGGCCTGTGTGACGGCTTCTATGCTCAGGCGCAGCTTGTCAACGGCGTGCAGAATGCTATGCAGCAGGGCTTTATGTCGGCTGAAATCAGCCGTGCAAACCAGCAGGCCGCATTTATGCAGCAGCTAAATGCCATGCAGATGCAGCAGGCGAATTGCTGCTGTGAGACCCGTGAAGCGATTCAGGGCGTTAACTACAACCTTGCTACGCAGGCTTGCGACACGCGCCAGACTATCCAGAACGGCACGCGGGACATCATTGAGAACCAGAACGCTAATGCACGTGCGGTGCTTGATGCACTTACTGCACAGCGTATCGAAGCGAAGGATGCCAAGATTGCCGAGCAGAACCAGCAGCTTTTGCCGCACAGCTTGCCGCAAGTCAGGCAGCGCAGAACGAAACGCTGAAAGCTTACATGAGCGGGCAGCTTTCTTATTATAATCCACGCCCGGTTCCTGCTTTCACCGTTCCTGCGCCGTATCAGTATGGCAACTGCGGTATGTGCGCCTGATAAAAAATGAATAGCAACTGTTCTTAAATAAGAACTGTTCAGCTCTGTGCTGATTTTGCAAAAAGCGGCGGGGCAACAGTCCCGCCGCTATATTTATATGAAAGGATTGATTTTATGGCTGAATTTACAAACGCCAATACCGTGAGCGTGGCAGCAGGCCAGAACGTGCCGCTGACGGAAACGGCAGTAGCGGGCAAGGGCTGTGTCGTACACAGAGAGGGCGCCGGTATTGTTACGCTGCGCGGCATTACGAACCAGTGCAAAGCTCGTTTCAAAGTGGGATTTGGTGCAAACATTGCTATCCCTACTGGCGGCACAGTGGAAGCTATTACTGCGGCGCTTGCCATCAACGGCGAGCCGTTGAACAGTGCGACTGCAATCGTGACACCGGCAGCAGTAGAAAACTATTTTAATATTTACGTCACGGCTTTTGTTGAAGTTCCGCGCGGCTGCTGCCTGACCGTTGCCGCAGAAAATACAAGCACACAAACCGTTTCGTTTGCGAACGCAAACTTTGTGGTTGAGAGAGTGAGCTGAAAGGAGTTAAACCATGAGTAAAAGGGTTTTGTATGATTTGAAAGATATGCTGTGCGCAGAGCTGGACGAAATCGGAAAGAAGGGTGAAATGTCTGCCGGTGACTTGGAAACTGTTCACAAGCTGACTGACACTATCAAAAACATAGACAAAATTGTCATGCTGGAAGATGACGGTTACAGCCGCGATGAGGATTACAGCCGCGATGGTGATTGGAGCGCCAACATGCGCGGCAATTATGGACGCGGCAGCAGCTATGCGCGGCGCGGTTCGCATTATGTGCGCGGGCACTACAGCATGGACGATGGGCGCGATTCTCTGATTTCCCGCATGGAAGATATTATGCGCGGGGCTGAAAGCAAAGACAGGGAAGTCATCCAGCGCTGCATTGACACGATGCGAAACGGTTAAAGTGAGGTGTAAGGGCTATGGTTGACGTGCGAGAGATTGACGGCGCTATAGCCGAAATCGAAAACAGCGAACTCACCATGACCAGAGTTAAAAATTTGGCTGCGCTGTATGTTGTGAAAAATCAGCGTCTTGCAGATGCGTCCCATTCTCCGCAGAAAGCAGAACTGCAAGAGCCTGTGCGCTACTACGAAGCGGCAGAGCCGTCGACAAGGGCTACTGTTGGCGGCAGTGACTTTTTACGGGCTGTGTCAAATGTAGACCTCACGGATGCAATGAGCGTGCTGGATGAGCTTATGTCTGCACTGTATGTGGCAAATCCTAAAGTATACAATGGCGTAATGCGGAAATTGGAGCGTTTACAGGATGAGTGAATTTTTGGAGATTGTAAAAAAAGCCGATACCGGGCGAGTGTGGCGTGTGCTGGATGAGTTTATGGATGCGCTAAAAGAAGCGCAACCGGAAGCGTACAAAGATTTGGTACACAACTTGATCAGGAAATAAGCGGAGTGTGTACTAAAGTGTGTACTTCGTAAACAAAATAGCGTAGATTCTAACGAATCTACGCTATTTTTTATGGAGCGGCTGATGGGAGTCGAACCCTGCCGCATTGCAAACCGTGGGTATTTTCTGCCTTTTATACTTTATATAATGCTACTTTGCATACTGCATTTCGGTTTTTGCTACCGTCTGAAAACAAAAAGTGTGTACTTTTAGTGTGTACTTTCTAAGGCGCTTCTGAAAGCTGCATCCAGCGCAGATGCAATCTTTTCTGCCTGCCCGTTTACGGAGTGGCCGTACACGCCGAATGTGTCCATGTTGCGGCTGTGGCCGACAAGAGCCTTAACCTGCCCCTCTGGCAGCACATTGGCTATTGATACAAAAGTGTGACGCAGCTCGTACAGGGAGACATACTGTATATTGTTGTGAGCACAATACTTGCGCCACCATTTATAAAGCAGGTGCTCATCGGTTACGCCAAACACGCTGTTTTCTTTCTTCTCGGTGATTTCTTGCTGCGCTTCCAGAACGCTCTTTGCCATGTCGGACAACTCAATAGCACGAACCGCATTGTCGTTTTTGCCTGTCGTGTGCTCGCCGTAAACATTGATTGCGCGTTTCAGGTAAATGCAGTTATTCTTCACATCTTTCCATTGCAGGCCCAGCAACTCTCCGGGGCGCAGGCCTGTAAGCACCGCAAAGCGGTAAGCATTTACATAGGGGTCTACTATTTCCTTGCCCCTGAACATGGTCTTGTCGCTCGTCATGAGTATTGCCAAATCTTCCGGCTGCAATATTTTCTTTCTTGGCTTCGGCGTCCCCTCTGGTATGTGCAGCGCGTCCGGCGTGAATGTTGTGTACCCGGAATTTCTGGCGAAGCGAAAAAAGAGGTCATATCGCCGTAGAGGTTCTGCAGGGTCTTGCGGCTTTTGCCTGCCGCTTTGGCGTTGTCTAACACAGCCTGCACTTGCTGCTGGGTGAGCGATTCAAGCCGTCTGTGGCCTATTTCCGGCTGAATCCAGATGCGCCAGCGGCTTTCTTTGGGCCTGTAGTTGCTCTGCCCTGATATTTTAGAGGCCCTTTCCAAATACTCTGCATACGCGCTTTCCACAGTCTTCCCGCGCGTCTGCAAGCCTTTTTCCAGCCAGTCATCCGCTTTTTTGTTAGCTTCCCTCTGGCCAGTGCGACCCGGCTTCGCACTGGTAAATGTCTTGCGCACTCCGTTCTTTTGTACATTGATTTGCCAACGCCCGGCGCTTTCAATCCATTTTGCGGTATTTGTCCTTTTCATATTGCGGCTCCTTTTTTTGTGTGTTATAATAATGCCGTCAACTTTTTGTGTTGACGGCCCTTTATCCCTTGCTGGTGTGGCACCACCGGCAGGGGATTTTTTATTTTCCCTTGCGTTATATTCGCCGTTGCCTGCCAGAACGGCAGCTTCTCCGGCTTGCAGGCATATTTGCAGGCGGTCAAAGTCCGGCTTGATGCTTCCCGGGCAAGGGTCATCCCCAGTTTCGGTATCTATCCGGTAGTTCTGTATTACGGCATGGCAGACGCGTACACGGCTTTGCATGGACGTATGCGCGTTAGCACACAGCAAATCTATTTGGCCCGCCCAATCGCTTCCGTGCGCCCCGCACAGGATATATAGCAGGCGGCGCTTGTACAGGCTCGGCATCTGGGCGATATAATCAGAAAGCGCCTTGTCTACCTTCTCGTCCGTCCAGTTTGGAGTATCGGTATCGCTGAATGCAGACGGCATCCAGATGCGCTGCAGCCAGCGCCAGGGGGATTGTTTGCAGACGGTGAACCACATCAACAGGTCATCGTTTCGGATAGGGGAAAGCCCTTCTTCCCAGTTGCGCACCGTGCGGATGTTCACATCCATCTGCCGGGCTACATATTCTTGCGAAAGCCCGGATTCCAACCGGCACTGCGAAAGAATAAGCCCTTCACGTTCTCGGAAATCAGCTCTACTTTCCATTTCGTCACCCTAAATTTTTTACATGTTTTGCACTCTAAATGCGGTAAAATTTTTATACAACAACAGTTGAGGAAATATAAAGAAAAAATTCTCCCAAAAATGCAATGGGAATAAATGGAAGCCGTGGCATAAAAAACATGTTAAGATTCTTACTGTAGTCAGAAAACACAGGAGGAATTAACAATGAATAACGTGGAACGTCTAAAGAATTACCAAAACCGTAATGCGGCAACCATTGAAGCCCTGTACCGTGCTGTGCTGCAAGACCGTGCAAGGAGGGAAGCAGACCATGAAGAAAATTCCTGATTTGGATGTTCCACCAAGACACGGGCGCAAAAGACCGAAAAAGCGGATTATAAAGACTTGACAAACAAATATTTTTGTGAAAGTGTTGAAATACAACCAGTGGTTGTGTAAAATACAATCAATGGTTGCCGGAAAATAGCCGTGTGCAATCAATGTTGTAAGATTTCAAAACTCTTTGAACAAGACCATCTTTTCCAAAAATGTAAGATGTTACAATACTTGCGGCATCTAGCGCAGGAACAGTTTGGCTTTCAACAAGCATCCTGCCGTATCTTTCTTTTGCCATATCAAAAATTTGATCTTCAGTAAAGACGGTCTTTTTTTGTGCTTTCTTTAGTTCCTGCATAATACCAGGAGCTATAAAAGGATATTGGCAGTTCATATCATAAAAAGGTATTTCAAGTAGCATAGAAAAAGCCGTTTTAAACTTTTTTCGTCTGCCAAAAACTCATACATGGAATATCGTAAATCACGGCATTTTTTTGGATATGAAATTGCTTCCATATATAGTTTATTGTATTGACCCCAAAGCAAATCTCTATACGGAACATCTCGGCGCGAATTTACGGCACGACAAAACTCCGGCAAGGTAAAAGCCGCACGAGCGTAAGACTTTCTGTGCCATAAATAAACATATTCATTGTCATTTAGTTCTGCTTTTCCCTTTTCGGTCAATTTCCCGTTTTCGGCAAAACCCATTGACTCCAATTTTTTGATTATAGGCCAAACGTCATAAACGCCGTAATCATAATGCCAGAACTTTGCAATTGGCTTTCCGCTGGAATATTTCTCTAAATAAGAAAGCATTAAAATTTCTGTTGGCTTTAGGCCGTTTTTGTCTGCCAGGTCATCAGCGGAAAGCGCAAGAAAATTATCGTTTGAACGCTCTTCCTGTTCTGCATGCCGCTTTTCTGCTTGTGCTTTGCAGTAATTAGCATATTGCTTTGCAATTTCATCTTTAGTCGGCTCATGTGTAGTTATGGAAACATTTACTTTTGGTTTCGGCTTCAAAAAGTTAAAAAAGCCCATAGTATCACAACCTTATTTGATTGGAGGAATCAGAAATGACGGACACAGAAAAACTTATAACAATTATTTCAGAATTTACGCCTGTTCAGATGACCGATTTCGTAACTGCTGCGCAAGATTTAATAGAGCGCTTGCAAGCTGAGGGTTCTCTTGGCAAAGAGAAATAATTTCTTGTACATCTTGCGGCAAACCCGATATTAGCCCATCGCCTTGTGCGGTGGGCTTTTTTTCGTTTTCGGTATCCCCGCGCAAGTCGTCAACGGTGACTCCTAGCAAACTGGCAACATCGGCTAGCATATGCTCTGGCAAATCGCGCCCGTTTGCTAGCATTTCAGACAAATAGCCACGACTTTTCCCAAGCTCTGTACTAATATGCGTGAAGGCAATTCCTTTTTTCTTTGCTATTTTCTTGGCTTTTTCAACGTATCGCACACAAATCACACCGTTTCTTTGTGCATATTGCTAATTCGCTAGAAAATACTAGAAAACTATTTACATCTAGCATAAATGCTAGTATAATAGATGGCATAGAGGGCAACAAAGAACCAAGCCCCCTAAAATTCAGCGGACTAGCTAAAAATATGCTGTTATAAATCTCGCAAGTTCATAGTAGCACATTTTCTAGCAATAGTCAACTAGAAAGGAGCTTTTGCTAGGTGAATATTTCAAAAATTGATGCGTTGTGCCGAAAAAACAATATTTCTCGCACAATCCTTGAGGAACGCGCCGGAATCTCAAACGGCGCACTTGGCAAGTGGGAGAAATCGCCTTACGGTCCCAGCATCACGACGCTAAAGAAAGTGGCTGACTATTTCGGCGTGCCTGTTGATTATTTGCTAGCCGATGACTAGAAAGATGGAAGCGGCTGTAAGTGAACTGATTGCAGAAAGAAAGGAGCAACTACCATGACAAACCTTGCTTTTACCGCTCTTATCAAAAGCAAGGGCTACAACAAAAAGCGCCTTTCCGAAGAATGCCATATCCCGGCAGCAGTTATTTCGCAGCGCATCAACGGGCGCAGCCCTTGGGAGTGGCGAGAGGTCGGCAGAGTATGCCAAGCGCTAGACATTACATACGACGACTTTGCCCGATTTTTCCCATCCGGCATCGTAAGGCCCACGACCAAAGAGCCAACGCGCGAAGAACGAGTAGACAACTTACTTGCCCAGCTTCGGGAGGTTCTCATTGAGAGGGTATAGCACTGCACAGATAGGCGACGACAAGGAAAAGTCTTGTGTTGATTGGCAAAGGCACTGCTTAGATTAGCGACGATGTGCAGAGGAAAAGTATAGTACGCATTGACCCGCAAAGGTAATGCTCCGTGTCGCAACGGCAACGTGCTGCTCGGCGTCGGCATGGATTAGCTGTGTCTTGCAATGGCATTGCATAGCGCGGCAAAGGCGTTGAGTTGCATGGCAAAGGCATAAGCTCAGTACATCGTCTCAAGGCAGAGGCAGGGTGCTGCAATTCGACGCGAAGGCTAAGCATGGCTAAGCTAAGGCTTGGCAAAGAATGGCAGCGCGACGGCATTGCATAGATTGGCATAGGCGCAGAAAAGCAACCGATTTTATTTAAAAAGGATACAACCACCATGAAAGTAAAAATCACCCTATTGGAAGAAGTTTTGGGCAGCAGCCCCAGCAATGAAGAACTTCTCGCAACCTACATTGCCAGTAAGGCACCTACCAGCGACCTCACCACCGAAGAAGTGGACAACATCAAAGCCCAGAACGCCGAAGACCGCATTACGGTATTTCCCAAAACCGCTGACGGAACGCCGTTCCTGTATGACTATCAGGTAAAGGGCATGTTCAAGGATTCCTGCAAGATGCTGGCCAAAGCTGGCAAGGCTGGCTATGCAGGCGGCAAGGCTTGCGCGGCAATTAAGGCGTACAAACAGGCTATCGACGGCCTTATTTTCGTTACCCCGCGCGAGATTCCCTACGACCTGCACGGCATGAAGGTTGATTTCTGTGAGCGCCCCCTGCGGGCGCAAACTCCGATGGGCGAACGCGTCAGCATCGCAAAGTCGGAGAGCGTTCCCGCAGGTGCAACAGCAGAGTTTGAAATCGAATGTCTCGACCCTAAACTTGAGGACATGGTTCGTGAGTGCCTCGACTACGGCACAAAGCGCGGCCTTGGGCAGTGGAGAAACAGCGGCAAGGGCCGCTTTGAATGGGAGGAAATCAAAGAATGATGACCAAAACAAAAACGCCGCCCCGGTGCACCACCACCGGAACGGCAAAAAAACAGAGCATCGCAAAAAGCTCTAACTGTATTCTATCACTGAAACGCGCTGCCGTCAAGTTGGCAATCACCGCAGATTTGGTGCTGCTGCTGGTCTGCGCTCGGTTCTCTCAACATCCCCGCCATCGTCGGCTCTACGCTGGCGCTCAACACCCTGTGCGGGCTGATTCTCAAGCAGGAGGAAAACATTCATGAAAATGTATAAAGGCTTTGACAAAGACCTGAAATGCCGGAATTTTCAGTACGAAATCGGCAAAACCTACGAGGAACTCACTGCCGAACTGTGACAAAAGCCGGTTTTCCACGCTTGCGAACGTCCTTTTGGATGTATTTGATTACTACGCGCCATGCGATATGAGCCGCTATTGTGAAGTCTATTTGAAAGATGTCAGCGACCAGCAATCAAGTGACACCAAACGCTGCGGCAAAAAAATTGCAATCTCGGCAGAAATCGGTATTGCCGGGATTGTAAAAGCTCAAATCGAGTATGTAAAGGAACATACCACGATGGAACATACCGACCCCAAACAGGCCACTGCTGGCTATTACGGCGCTGCCACTGCTGGCCATAAAGGCGCTGCCACTGCTGGCTATTCCGGCGCTGCCACTGCTGGCGATTACGGCGCTGCCACTGCTGGCGATTCCGGCGCTGCCACTGCTGGCGATTCCGGCGCTGCCACTGCTGGCGATTACGGCGCTGCCACTGCTGGCTATAAAGGCGCTGCCACTGCTGGCTATTCCGGCGCTGCCACTGCTGGCCATAAAGGCGCTGCCACTGCTGGCTATTACGGCGCTGCCACATCGCGCGGTTCTGTTTCCGTTGGAAAAAATGGTTGCGGCCTTGTACGAGGCGACGACGTCAAAATAAAAGGCGGCATTGGCGCAATTCTTGTTATCTGCGTAGAGCGCGACGATAGTTTTGAAATTAAAGAGTGGAAAGCCGTTGTTGTTGATGGCGAAACCGTCAAGCCCGATACATTTTACACCTTGAAGGACGGCGAGCTTGTGGAGGTGTCCGAATGACCAGCTTTTGGGGCCATCAAGACAACCCCTTCCCGCCCTATGATGATGAACCGATTGGAACGGACGCTGACGGCGTACCGTACTACGAGGGCGACGAGATTGTAGACCTAGACGGCGCGATTTACCGCTACGATGACTTAGACGTTAAGACAGTTTTGACCGCGCTCGGCATCCCGATTGCGGTTGCAGCAGAGGGATAAAAATGACCTGTAAAAGTATAAAATCCGCATTCAAGGATAACGCCCCTGATAAATACCAGAAACACTTTCAGGCCATGCAACAGATTATACATGACCGCTCTACGCCAGACTTCATCAAATATCAGCAGATGCGAGACCTTACGCTTTCCGCTGAAACAGGGATGAGCCAGAGCATGCGCAGATTCGAATACATGGAGGTTTGACAAATGGGAACGAAATTACAGGTAATCACGTTGAAGCAGCTCCCCATTATTGAGGAGCATCTTCAGCTGGTGAAAGCCGATGTAGAGACCCGCACGAAGAACGCGATGCAGCTTGTTTGCACGGAAGAAACGCGCGGAGATGTAAAGAAAATCCGCACGGAACTGGGCAAAGAGTTTGCATCGATGGAAGAACAGCGAAAGCGCGTTAAAGAAGCTATCATGGAGCCGTACAACCAGTTTGAAGCAGTTTATAAGGACTGCATCTCCGACCCATACAAGAAAGCCGATGCGGAGCTGAAGCGCCGCGTTGACGATGTCGAGACTGGCTTGAAAGCCGAAAAGGTAAAGGAAATTCAAAGCTACTTCGCAGAGCTTTGCAAGGCGAACAACCTGCCGTGGCTGCGTTTTGAGCAGATGAACCTTAAAATCGGGCTTTCTACCAGCGTGAACGGCACAAAGACCGCGCTTACATCGACGGTTCTTAAAATCGCCGAAGAGGTGCAGGAGCTTTCCCGCCATGAGGACGCCGCCGAGTTGCTGGTTGAATATAAGAAATCGCTGAATGTTGCGGCTTGCATTAAGTACGGTTCGCGCTCGGCATGAGCAAATCGAACTGCAAAAGCAGCAAGAGGCCGAGCGCCGCGCTGCACTGGAACAGCAGCAAGCGGCAGAAGAAAAGGTGCAGCAGGCCATTGAAGAAGCGCAGCAGGACGCCGCGCCGCCTGTTGAAGAGGTATCTGCACCTGAGGAAGAACAGCCAGCAGCCGTGCAGGAGCCGGAGGAAACACAGCCTGCCGTCTATGAAGTAAAGTTTGCCGTTCGCGGCACCATCGAACAGTTGAAGAAACTGAAACAGTTCATTATGCAGGAGGGTATGAGCTATGACGACATCTAATCAAATGGTACAGCAGAAAATGCCTTTTTCCGTGGCGGTAAATACACCGTCCATGCAAAAACTGATTGCTAACGCCCTGCACGACCCGGCTCGATGTGCACGGTTTACGGCAAGCATTGTGAGCGCGGTATCGGTTAATCAGGAATTGCAAAACTGCGACCGGAATACCGTTATTTCCGGCGCGTTGCTGGGCGAAAGCCTTAACCTTTCCCCGTCCCCGCAGCTTGGACAGTATTATCTGGTTCCTTTCAACAACAAGAAAAAAGGCATACAGGATGCGCAGTTCGTGCTTGGATATAAGGGTTACGTTCAGCTGGCATTACGCAGCGGTCAATACAAGAGCATCAATGTTGAGATCGTAAAGCAGGGTGAGTACAAAGGCCGCGACCCGATGACCGGCGATCCCCGCTTCCAGTTCCTTGAAGATGATGACGAGTGGGAGCGCCTGCCTGTTATCGGATACATGGCAAGCTTTGAATATTTGAACGGATTCCGCAAGGTGCTGTACTGGTCGAAAGAAAAAATGATGAACCACGCTGACCGATATAGCGCAGCATTCAGCCGCAAGGCTTACGAGAATCTGATTGCCGGGAATATCCCACAGGGCGAGATGTGGAAATACAGTTCTTTTTGGTACAAAGATTTTGACAGTATGGCAAAAAAACAATGCTTCGGCAGCTGATTTCCAAATGGGGCATTATGAGCGTTGATATGCAGGTCGCGTATGAATCCGACAGCCGTGTGATTGATGAAACAGAAAGCGGCCAGCTTGTACCGCAGGTTGAGGAAGAATCGCCCCAGCAGCTTGAAGAGCCACAGGCAGCAGCGCAAATTCCTTCCCAGCCTGCTGAACCCAAGAAAATCGACTTGAGCAGCCTGTGAGATGGACTGCAAGATAATTTCAACTGGGAGCCAAGGGAACGCCGTACTCATTCAAAATTCAATACTGATTGATTGCGGCATTCCATTTTCTCAGCTGACAGACGATTACAAAAGCTTGAAGCTCGTATTGCTCACACACATCCACGGCGACCACTTCAACCCCGCCACGCTTCGCAGGCTCGCCAGAGAGCGGCCCACATTGCGTTTTGCGTGCTGTGTGTGGTTATGTGCAGCCCTTGTGAATGCTGGCGTTAAAATGAGCCAGATTGACGTGATACGAACAGAACGCTGGTACAACTACAAGAATCTGTGCAGAATTAAGGCGCAGGAAACAAAGCATGATGTACAAAATTGCTGCTGGCATATAGAGCTGCAGCAGCCTCCCGTTGAAAGATTGTTCTATGCGACCGACGCAAACAATCTGAACGGAATAACAGCCAAAGGCTATAATCTCTATCTTGTGGAAGCTAACTACACAGAAGCGGATATAAAAGACCGCATAGCCGAAAAGAAAATTAACGGCGAGTTTGTGTATGAAAAGCGCGTTATTCTCGAACATCTAAGTAAAGAGAAAGCCGACGATTGGCTATACCAGAACATGACAGCGCATTCCGAATACATTTATATGCACTGCCATCAAGAGAAGGACAACTGAATATGGCTGAATTGAAATATATCCCTTTTTATCCCGGGTATATGGAAGATACGTCCGACCTTTCGGACAGTGAGTTTCGACGGCTTATGTATGCGCTTTGCGCTTATTGCGTAGGAGCAGAACAGCCCGAGCCGCTCACTGGCAAGGAAGTGATTGCGTATCGGTTCATCACCCGTAATATCAAGGTATCTCAAGAACAGTACACCGCAAAATGCAGGAAAAATTCAGAAAACGCTAAAAAGCGAACGATAGCGAACGATAGCGAACGCAAGCGTTCGCAAGCGAATGATAGCCAAACAAGCCAATACAAAGAACAAAGAACAAAGAACAAAGAACAAAATATTACTACTACTACGACTACCGCGCAAGCGCGCGAAAGCTGGCAACAATGCGTAGATTGCTACGAGCAGAACATCGGCGCACTTCCTCGTGCCGCATTTGATAGCATTGTGGGCTATCTGCAGCAGGTAGAGCCTGACCTTGTTTGCGAGGCGATCAATCAGGCAGCTATCAACAATAAGCGCTCGTGGGGCTATGCGCAGGCAATTTTGCGTGACTGCCTGCAAAAGAACATTACCACACGCGCGGCGTATCTTGCCGAGAAAGAGGCCAGAAGCCAGCAGAAAGGAACTTCACAACGGCAGCAGATGAAAACCACACAAGAAAAGCTGCGCGAAATCGCGAAAGGAGGCATAGCAGATGACGTATCAGCAGACGGCGGCTCTCCTGTCGCTGGCTATGAATTACTGGGATAACATTTGCAGCAAAACGAACGCCGAGGAAACTGCGAAAGCTTGGGCGGCATCGCTTTCTGACATTCCCTACAATGCCGCGCTGAAAGCTGTGCAGGAGCTTTCCAAAACGCACCGATTCAAGCCAACTGTAAGCGAGGTGCGGGAAGCTGCCGTCAAACACAGCGCATACAACGTTGCCGATAATTGGTCTATGCGCCTTGCATGGGACAGATACAAAGAGCTTGGTATCCCGCTGCCAAAGTGGTTTTCTGCTGGCGTGGTGCAGCTTGGCGATAGCGCACCAGAAAGCTACAAGCTGGCGATATTGGAAAACTGCGATAGAGAAAGAATTTCATGTTGAGGTGAAAAATATGCTGAATGTTGTTGCTATTATGGGACGCCTTGCGCGTGACCCAGAGCTTCGTCAGACTACGACGGGCAAGAACGTTGCGTCGTTCCGCATCGCCTGTGATCGCGGACGACGTGACGCCAACGGCCAGAGCCAGGCAGACTGGCTGGATGTTGTCGCCTGGGACCGCACGGCAGAGTTTGTCTGCAAGTATTTCCAGAAGGGTTCTCTGATTGCCATTGACGGCCGTCTGCAGAGCCGCAGCTATCAGGACAAGAACGGCCAGAACCGCACAGCCGTTGAAATCGTGGCCCAGAACGCGAATTTCTGCGGCAGCAAGGAAAGCACAAACTCCGCTTCGCAGAACGCCGCACAGCGCACGCAGGGTGAACCTGATGCAACACCGCCCGCCTATTCTCAGGGTCAAGCCGATGATTTTGCCCTTATTGAGGATAAGGGCGATCTGCCGTTTTGATTATGAAACGCTTTGAAATCATTACCTATTCCCGCTCTACCGGCGACATCACCCACTCCAAGTGCCTGTATTCCACACGTTGGAGTGCCGAAGCCGCCCTGCGCACCGCAGGTTACACCCAAAATCCCCGCCTGCCGGACATCTGGTACAGCGAGAAGTACTACGCGAAAGTAAAGGAGATTGTACCGTGAAAGTATTAGTTCATTGCCCCTAGCAGGCAGTACAAGAAGTACGAACAGGCCGCTATGTGGTACCTCACCCCGAAGCCGAAAGCCCCGCTGTCAGGCCGCTACCGCGTCGCCACGGTATTCTATATGCCGACCCGCCGCAAAGTAGACCTCACGAACTTAATGGAGGCTGCCCACGACGTGCTTGTCGCCGCCAAAATCCTTGCAGACGACAATAACACCATAATCGCCAGCGTAGACGGTTCCCGCGTAATGTACGACAAATCTAACCCCCGCACCGAAATTTTTATTGAAGAAATGGAGGATGAAGCAGATGCCCATCTGCGAACTTTACCATGATAATTTTCAGAACTACAAGTGCTACGGCATTCCACACGCACAGCTTGTAATTGCTGATATTCCCTATAACATCGGGGCCGATGCCTACGCCAGCAATCCGGTGTGGTACAACGGCGGTGACAACAAAAACGGCGAGAGCAAACTTGCCAAAAAGAACTTTTTCAACACAGATGGCCGTTTCAAAATTGCAGAGTATATGCACTTTTGCTCCAAACTGCTTGTCAAAGAGCCGAAGGAACGCGGCAAGGCCCCGGCCATGATTGTGTTCTGCGCGTTTGAGCAAATGCAGGAAATCGCTGAATGGGGAAAAAAGTACGGATTCATGAAATCCTACCCGCTGTTTTTCGTAAAAAACTACTCTGCCCAAGTGCTCAAAGCCAATATGCGTATCGTCGGTGCGACTGAGTTTGCCGTCGTGCTCTACCGCGACAAGCTACCCAAATTCAACGGAGGCGGCCACATGGTTTATAACTGGTTCGAGTGGAGGCGCGATTCCGGCAAGGAATACCCCAAAATTCCATCCCACCCAAAAGCCGGTAAACCTGCTGAAACGCCTGATTGAAATTTTCACAGACCCCCGGCGATGTTGTGATTGACCCGTGCGCCGGTTCCGGCTCTACGCTCCGCGCAGCCTATGAATGCGGGCGCGACAGCTACGGTTTTGAGGTTGACCGCAATTTTTACGCCCTCGCCAAAGAAAAAATGCTCGACTTTTCCCAAGAGCAAATGACGTTGGAGCAAATCGCAACATGAAAAAACAGAGGAAGTGAACCCATGAAAGCCAGACTTCATCCCACCCCGGCCATTGCAGATATTGAATAAGGAGTAATCGCAATGGGATTTGATATTACAGTCAGCCGCTGCGATGTGGGCAAATGCCCGCACTGCGGTGCAAGGATGGTGAACGCAGATGACTGAAATCGTTGCAATTCTCGAAATTGTTATTCTGCTGACCTGTGCGGTGTATGTTGCTTTTCGCGTAATAAAGGCCATAACGCAGAAAAAACCGCAAGAGCCAAAGGAAGAGACACTGTGCGACACCTGCCGAGCACCTTATGCATAAGGGCGGTAGACATTGACCCAGGAAAATACAAATGCGCATTTGAACTCGTGAGTTTTTATAAATCGCCTGAGTATTGCCGGAACTATAAGCGAAGAGAGGAAAAGAAAGAACCCACGGAGGTGAACACAGATGAGTAATTGGATAAGCGTTAAAGATGGGCCGCCGGAGCCGGAAACAGAAGTTCTTATCTATGCAGAGGTGCACAGAGATGACAAGGTTATAGGCCATGTTACCACTACCGCTATATACGAGGATGGGACTAGCCATACAGAAGAAAGTATCTGGAATTGGGACGATATAAATTATTGGGGTACTTACGACGAAGAAACCGACGATTACATCATACCCGAAGGCTGGTGGGAGAAAAGACACTATAACGACGATGATACAAGAAATCTCCAAGTTGATGATCTTGTCACCCACTGGATGCCGCTCCCAGAACCCCCGGAGGTGACCCCATGACAAAACAGCAACTAGTTGATGAATACGCCCGCAAACATCTTTGCGCGACATGCGAGTGGAAGAATGGAGATATTTGCACGCTGCCGCGCTGCATGAAAATGGAAGAAAGGAGCAAAAATGAGAGAAAGACCGCTCAACCTAGATGAATATGGAATTTCAAAAGAACGATATCTTGAATTAAAGCACTTTTGCAAAAGATACGCTGAAATGCGGTTGGAAATTGCTAGTGCAAGAGGGCTTGATGCGGTTTCAAATGATGGTTTGCCGCACGGAAACGGAAAGTCAGACCCAACAGCTAAAAAAGGCGGACAGAGCGCTAAAGTTAAGCACAGATGTCCGAATCATTGAGGACGCGGCAAGAGAAGCAGACCCTTTAAACTGGTGCGCTCTGTTGAAAAACGTAACAGAGGGAACGGCTTACGAATACCAGCCTGTGTATTGCGGCAGACGGCAGTTTTACGAAAGCAGAAGAAAATTTTTCTGGCTTTTGGACAAGAAAAAAGGGTAACTGTGGGGACGTTGTCAAGTGGTATTATGAATATGTTGGAAACTGTAAAGAGGGTACATTACAGTCCATAGCAAAACCTCCTATTCTCGATACTGACAGCCGGGAAAGACCGGCATTTTATATGCTGCATAGCCAGCCGCAAACTTGGTCTGACAAGTCAATACGGAAAGGGCGCTGCGTTCCGCAAGCTACGGCGTGGCAAAGGTGCAAGACCTATGTGCAGTACCAGACGGCAGGGCCGCAACCTGTCTGTGTGAGCGTGCGCGGTATACCTCACAAATGATGACAATGGTCGTGCAAACGGCAAGCCGCACATGCCCTTGTAGCTCAATGGCAAGAGCCTTGGTGTGCCGGTTCAAGTCCGGCTAAGGGCAAAAGCTGGGTCATTCCCACAGGTGAAAGCCCTGCGCAGGAAACGCGATAGATAACCTGACACATCGGAATCAGCGACGATGCACAGCCTAGAACAAGAGGGCGCATACCCTGATGCACACCGATTACGAAAGCGGAGAAAGACGGGTCGTTTTGCGGTGACATCTAAAAAACCGCTCGGCATCTGCTTGTGCGGACTACGTTGCTGACGTAGTTACGCATCGCCGAAAACCATTTATCAAAGCAGAGACCGCGGGTAAGCGCGCGGGATACAAGCACTGCTGAACTACGTTGCGGAATTGCTACCCGCAACGGGTGAGCCCGGCATAGCATAAACCGGGAGGGCGGGAAAGCGCACAATCCTCCGGCGTAAAGGGGTTTAGGAGGAATTAAGCTCATGCGTTTGCATGGGCTTTTTTGTTGTCATACAGGAGGATACTATGCAAGTTACGCTGAAAAAGCTGGCAGAAATCCAGCCTTACAAGAAAAACGCGAAAAAGCACGATGCAAGGCAAATCAAAAATGTTGCCGAAAGCATCAAGCAATATGGATTTGTGCAGCCTATTGTGATTGACAAAGACGGCATTATTGTTATCGGCCATTGCCGTGCGCTGGCAGCGAAGAAACTCGGAATCAAAGAGGTTCCGTGTGTATGCGTGGATGACCTGACACCTGAACAAGTGGATGCGCTGCGGCTTGTGGATAACAAAAGCAACGAGAGCGAGTGGGACTTCGACCTGCTGAAAGATGAACTGCCGGCGCTTGATTTGGATGCCTTTGATTTTGATTGGGGACTTCCAGAAGAAGAGTCAGAAGAAGTTACAGAAGATGAAGCACCAGAGGTTGACGAAGTATCCGAACCAGTAACAAAGCGGGGCGACATTTGGCAGCTTGGTCGGCATCGGTTAATGTGCGGCGACAGCACAAAATCTGAAGATGTGGATTCCCTTATGGGGGGGCGCCTTGCAGATATGCTACTCACAGACCCGCCTTATGGTGTCGATTACACGGGGAAAACCAAGGACGCGCTCAAAATTGAAAATGAACGCAAAAAGCGATGATGAATTTATAGACTTTCTTCGTTCGGCGTTTTCGTCGGCTGATTCTTCGATGAAGCCGGGGGCTGTTTTCTACATTTGGCATGCCATTCTAAAGACATACGCCTTTGAATCGGCATGCCAAATGGTAGGATGGGAGGTCAGGCAGGTTCTCATCTGGGTAAAAAACGCAATGGTAATGGGACGGCAAGACTACCAATGGAAACACGAGCCGTGCCTTTATGGGTGGAAGTCCGGCGCAGGGCATTTGTGGGCATCAGACCGAAAGCAAACAACGGTGCTGGAATTCGACCGCCCGACAAAAAACAAGGAGCATCCCACAATGAAGCCCGTGTCGCTTTTTGATTACCAGATTAAGAATAACACTAAAGGCGGGGATGCGGTACTTGACTTGTTTGCCGGGAGTGGGACTACCGTTGTAGCGTGTGAGCAAAACGGTCGGGATGCTTATGCAATGGAGTTTGACCCGCGATATTGTGATGTAATTGTAAAGCGATGGGAAACCCTGACAGGAAAAAAGGCGGTGCTGTTAAATGACAATTAAAGAAGCGCGAAAAAATAATCGAAAAGACAGACAGCCCGTACTTAAAAAGGGATATGCAGAAAATTCAATTCAAACGCCAAAAAGAAAAAGGAGGGCGTTTAATGGCAAAAAACAGGAACGCCCGAGAAAAGAGATAGACCAAAAATTATTTGAAAACCTGTGTTCAATTCAATGCACCGAGGCAGAGATTTGTTCCGTACTTGAATGCTGCGAAGATACGTTAAATAAGTGGTGTAAGAAAACGTACAAAATGACTTTTTCGGACACATATAAAAACAAGAGCAAGCGCGGGAAAGCCAGCTTGCGGAGAACACAGTTTAAACTTGCAGAGAAAAGTGCTGCAATGGCTATTTTCCTTGGCAAGCAGTATTTGGGGCAGAAAGATCAAGTGGAGACTACAATCGCAGAGGGAGCAGTGCAAGATGATGGGCTGAGCGCAAGCCTAAGAGAACTGGCGAGGTCGTTAAAGAGCGATGGCGATCAGTGATAAGCAAAAAAAGATACTTGCGTTCCCATATAGTAATTATGACGCAATAATTTGTGATGGGGCTGTTCGCTCTGGCAAAACGTCTATCGAAACGTGGGCGTTCGTAAAATGGGCAATGGAGCGTTTTGACAATCAACGGTTTGGGATTTGTGGTAAAACCGTTGATAGCGCACAAAAAAATATTATTGTGCCGTTTATTTCCATGACGCTTGCAAAAGAGATCTATACGCTCAAATGGAGACGTGCCGACAAGGTGCTTGAAGTTATCAGCAAAGACGGCAAACGCAACTATTTTGAGGTTTTTGGCGGCAAAGATGAATCATCATTTATGCTTATTCAGGGACGCACATTGGCTGGCGTGCTGCTGGACGAAGTAGCGTTGATGCCGGAATCTTTTGTAAACCAGGCTCTTGCCCGATGCAGTGTTGACGGCGCGAAAATATGGTTTAGTTGCAACCCAGGAAGTCCACAGCACTGGTTTTATAAAAATTGGATTATGCGCCGGGCTGAGAGAAATGCGTTATATTTGCAGTTTGCAATGACGGACAATCCAAGCCTGAGCCAAAAGACGCTTGAACGGTACAAAAATATGTATAGCGGCGTGTTTTACGACCGCTACATTCGCGGCTTGTGGGTCGTTGCAGAGGGTCTTGTGTACCCGATGTTTAATAATGTCGTGCCAACCGTACCGCGAAAATACGACACCTACTACATCGGCATGGACTACGGCATTTTGAACCCTACTGCAATGTTGTTGGTTGGGCATTGTGACGGCGTTTGGTACGTTGTAAAAGAGTTCTACCACAGCGGAAGGGAAACGAATCAGCAAAAAACTGACGCTGAATATTACGTGGATTTAAAGCAGTTGGCAGGGAATTTGACGATTAAACGATTAATCGTTGACCCGTCTGCTGCTTCTTTTATTACGTTGGTGGAGAAAGAACATCAATTTAAAATTTGGGATGCAGACAATACCGTTATCGAAGGCATACAGCATGTAACGCAGTGCATTGCGGATAAAAAATTGATGGTAAACGACTGTTGCAAGCGCACAATACAAGAATTTGGGCTTTACCGCTGGGACGAAACAGCGCCGGAAGATAAAGTCATAAAGGAAAACGACCATGCTATGGATGCTTTGCGATACGTCATCCAGACAGCAGGCATTTGGCGCAAGCCGACAACACAAACAGTAAATTGGCTGATTTAAAGGGGCGAATATGAAGGTATATCAAGATTTAGAAAAACTTCAAAACGATGAAAGCGCCCGCCAGGAATTTGTAAAAGCTCTTGTACAGGAGCATAAAGGCTGCGAAAAATACAGAGTAGCGCGGGATGCAGAAGCGTACTATGCAAAAAGAAATATCACGATTTTAAACTATCAAAAAATGCTACGCACAGCAACTGGCGAAGCGGTAAAAGATGTGTGGTCGAGCAATTACAAGCTGACACACGGCTTTTTTCGGCAGTTTGTGTTGCAGCAGGTGCAGTATGTGCTTTCTAATGGCGTAACGTTTGGGAAAAATGATACAAAAGATAAACTGGGGGCACAGTTTGATAACCGCTTGCAGGATTTGGCAAAAAAAGCATGTGTTGACGGCATCTCTTTTGGCTTCTGGAACTATGACCATTTGGAAGTATTCAGCTTTGCAGATACGCCAAACAGCCCAGGATTTGCCCCGTTGTATGACCAAGATACAAGAGCGCTGCGGGCCGGTGTGAGGTATTGGAGCTTTGAGGATGGCACGCAGCGCTGGACGCTGTACGAGCCTGACGGACTGACAGAGTACATCCAACGTGATAAAGAAAAATGATGATTCTGCAAGAAAAGCAGCCGTACAAGCGCCAAATCAAGCGAACAGAAGCAGACGGCATTGTTGATGTTGTCGGTGAGAATTATCCTGACTTTCCAATTATCCCCATGTATGCCAACGATTTGCAGGAATCCGAGCTAATCGGTATTCGTCCAAGCATTGATTGCTATGATTTTATTATGTCCGGCATGGCAAACAATATTGACGAAACCAGTGCTTTTTACTGGGTGCTGAAAGGCACGGGAGGCATGGAAGATGCGGATTTGGTGAATTTCGTCAACCGTATGAAACAGCTGCACGCGGTCGTACTTGATCGCGGCGTGGACGCGCAGGCAAATACGCTTGCTGTGCCTGTTGACGCTAACAAAATGCTGCTGGACTACCTGAAAGACGACATGTACGAAAATTCCATGCTGATGAACCCGGCAAAAGCGTTGTCTGGCAATATGACGGCTACCGCAATTCGACTGTCGTACCAGCAGCAGGACGATAAATGCGGCGATTTTGAGTATTGCATCCGCGACTTCATTGCAAACCTGCTAAAAATCGTTGGCGTAGAAGATGAATCGTCTTTCAAGTGGAACCGCATTGCAAACCAGGCGGAAGAGACGCAGATGGTTATGCAAGCGGCAGAATACCTTGACGATGAAGCTGTGCTTGACCATTTGCCCTGGCTGACGCCTGAAGAAGTAAAAGAGCTTTTGAAACGCAAGGCTGCCGAAGAGCTAGACCGTACAATTACTAACCAGCCACCTAACGAGCCACAGAACCAGCCGGGAGAAGGAATGAACGACAATGGCGAAACCTGATTACGCCCACAAACTTACTGACGCAGAGCTTGCCAAGCTGGAAAACCGCATTGCAAAGCTGTACAAAGAAGCTGCTGACGAACTGACAGAGACGGTGAAAGCCTATTTTGAGCAGTTTGAAAAGCGCGATGCCGCCATGAAAAAAAAGCTGGATGCGGGAGAAATCACCGAGAATCAGTACAAGCAATGGCGGCTTGCGCAGATGGGGCGTGGCAAGCGTTTTGAAGCGCTGCGCGACAAGGTGGCAGAAAGATATACTGCTGCCAACGAAACGGCTGTGGCATACGTCAATGACGCTACGCCGGGCATTTACAGCTTGAACCGCAATTATGCTGCATACAAAATCGAGCAGGTAAGCAGTCAAGCAGATTTTACGCTGTGGGATGAGCAGACCGTAAAGCGCCTGATAGTGGAACAGCCGGACTTGATGCCATATTACCCGCCAAAGCGGGCATTGCAGCGCGGCATTGACTTAAAATACGGCAAGCAGCAGATTACCGCCAGTGTTACAAGCTCCATCCTGCAAGGCAAAGGAATCGGCAAGATTGCGGATGACCTGCAAAGCCGTATGCAGGATATGAGCCGCGCAAGCGCTATCAAGGAACGGCGCGGACGGCCATTACAGCAGCACAGAACGCCGGGCGGCTTGATACTTACCGCGCAGCGCAGGACATGGGCATAAAGCTGAAAAAGCAATGGCTGGCAACGCTGGACAACAGAACCAGACACGCGCATGCAATGCTTGACGGGCAGACGGTTGATATAGACAAGCCGTTTAAGGTTGACGGGTACGAGATTATGTATCCGGGCGATAGTTCTGCCCCCGGCTATCTTGTGTATAACTGCCGATGCACGCAGGTTTCCGTGCTGAATGATGTGGACACAAGCGGCGGTATGCGCCGGGCGCGTGACCGCGTGACCGGGGAAAGCGTGCTTGTAAAAGACATGACCTATGCAGAGTGGGCGGGGTGGAAAAAACAGAACCAACCGAAAATGCCAAGATTCACACCCGCCACAACAATAGAAGAAGCACAGAAATACGCCGACAAATTTGTTGAAAGTTATAAGACCAAGTATAGCGGAAAGGTTGATTACAGCGGAATTGATATTGAATATGCGAATAAAATGAACCGCGCATTTACCGAAGTGCTTGAACAATATGCTGTGCCAAATAAGTTGCGAAATATCGTGCCTTTCAACATGAGAGAAAAGCGCTTCAAAGATACAACAGCAGAAGCCGCATATCAATGGGGTCTTTCTGATTTCTATTACAACAAAAAGTATTTAAAGTCGGCAAAGACAATGGCTGCGCACAAAAAAGAATATGCAGATTTACTTGAAAAAGTATTGCCAAACATTGACAAAGCAATAGAGATCAATGAGGGGAAAAGCAACGCTACGGCAACATTGCAGCTGCGTTATCTAAAAGCCCTAAAAAACACTGGCAGGACAAATGTATTTGAGCCGGATGCCTACGGTACAACGATTCATGAGCTTGGCCATTACCTTGATGACCAAATTTTTACGAAGGCCGACAAAAGAATCCGGGCTGGATATTACAGAAAGCTTTAACAATTATTCTGGAAAAATTTCTGCATATGCGACAAGCAGTAGGCAAGAATACGTTGCAGAAAGTTTTGCAGCGTATTGGAAAGGCGAAAAAGATATAATCGACCCTAAACTGTTTGACTTGTTTGAAAGGCTAAAAAATGGAAAATAATGAATACATCATATATGATATTTTGGAACCGTTAAAGGCTATTGCAGAAAGTTTGAGCAATGAAAATCACACTTGAAGACCACAGCGCCGAGGTTCTGGAAGCGCTTGATGCCGCCTGCAACCGAGCACTAGAAAAATGCGGGCTTGTGGCTGAAGGGTACGCTAAAAAGCTGTGCAACAGCCCCGGAAAATTTGGAACTGGCGCATTGCGCAACAGCATTACACATACTGTCAGCGACGGAGAACGCGCCGCCTACGTTGGCACAAACAGTGAATACGGCGTGTATGTTGAGTGCGGTACTGGCATTTACTATCCTGGCGGAAGACAAACGCCGTGGGTATATCAAGACGCAAAAGGCGATTGGCATTTGACGCACGGCCAACGTGCACAGCCTTTTATAAAGCCTGCCGTTTCAGAGCATGGCGAACAATACAGAAAAATAATTGAAGCAGAGCTGAAAAACGGTTGACGTTTTCCGGCTCTTTTTATTGGGAGGAACCAATATGAAAAAAGTTCTATCTGTGCTTATTGCATTTTTAGTCTCTGTAATGCTTCTATGCGGATGCTCAGAAGCAGACAAAGCAAACGCTAATATTTCTAAACAGGCAGATTACTTTGAAAGCGAACGAAGAATCACAGTATATAACGCCAGAACAGACAAGGTCATTATGGAAGCTGAGGGATATATGTCTATCTCCAATAATTCCAACAATGAACTTGTCTGCACGGTAAAGATTGGCCCCGATACTTACAGGAAAAATTACATCTACTTAAACAGCTACACGATGTATGTTGTCGAGGACATTACAGGAACGCATACCGACCCGTACCACTACAAGCTGTATTTCCACACAGATGTACTCCCCAGCGTTGAAGTGAAACCGTAAAAACATTCTTACATAGCAACTACCGAGATTATCTCGGCGGTTGCTTTTTTGTTGCAAAAACAGCAAAGAACCGCTGTTTTTATATAAACGCGAATGTCGAAGAACTGACACCGAAGAAAAGGAGCGAAAACATTGGCTATTACTCGTAAGCTGCTGAAAGGTATGGGGCTGACCGAAGAGCAGCAGGACACTATCATTGAAGCCCACACTGACACCGTAAACGGTTTGAAAGCGGATGTTGAACGCTATAAAGCCGATGCGGAAAAACTTCCCGCCGTTCAAAAGGAGCTGGACGGCCTGAAAGGTAAGGGCGATGACGGTTACAAGGCAAAGTATGAATCCGAGCATCAGGCTTTTGAGAATTACAAAACCAGCGTGGCCGCAGAAAAGACTACCGCTGCCAAAGAAAAGGCATTGGAGACCGCCCTGAAAAAAGTCGGCATTGCCGACAAACGCTTGCAGTCTGTTGCCCGACTTTGTAAAGGCGACGGCCTGCTGGAAAAGCTGGAGCTGGACGATAAAGGCGCTATTAAAGATTTTGACAAGCTGGAAGCCAGCCTGAAAGAATCTTACAGCGACTACATCGTTACTACCAGCACAAAGGGAGCCGACACGGCCACCCCGCCCGCCAACAGCGGCGGCGCAAAGCTCACAATGGCCGACATCTACAAAAAAGATGAAAAAGGGCGCTATGTCATGGATTATGAAGCACGCCTGAAGGCCATCGAAGAGAACCTGAACAACCAGAACACATGAAAGGAGCCTTAAATGGCAGCAACTAAAGTTGAAACCCTGACCACCCCCCGCGACAGTCTTCCCAACGTTTACAGCAATGTGACTGCGCGGGAACTGGACTTTGTGACCCGCTTTGGCGACAACTGGGACGCTCTGCGGGAAATCTACGGCATCATGCGGCCCATCCGCAAGCAGTCGGGCACCGCTCTGGTGTCTTACACCGCTAGCGTTGCGCTGGAGAGCGGCGCTGTGCCCGCCGGTGCTGTAATCCCCTATAGCAAGGCCACTATCACCCAGGCCACAAAGGAAGACATCACCCTGCAAAAGTACGCAAAAGCCGTGCCCATCGAGGATGTGGACAAGTACGGTGCTACAATCGCCGTGCAAAAGTCAGACGATGCTTTCCTCACCAAGCTGCAAAACGCGGTGATGAGCAAATTTTACACATTTCTGAACACCGGCAGCCTGACCGGTGACGCTACTTCGTGGCAGGCCGCGCTAGCGAAGGCACAGGGCGAGGTACTGAACAAGTTTGCCACCATTCAGAAGGATGTGACCGAGGTGGTTGGTTTTGCCAACATTCTCGATGCTTACGACTATCTGGGCACCGCAAACATCACTGTGCAGAACGCCTTCGGCCTGACCTACATCAAGAACTTTATGGGCTATAGCACCCTGTTCCTGCTGCCCGCAACTCAGATTGCCCGCAACAAGGTCATTGCAACCCCCGTGGAAAACATTGACCTGTACTATGTTGACCCCTCTAGCGAGTTCTCTAGCCTGGGCCTGACTTACACCGTGAGCGGTGAAACTCCCCTGATCGGCTTCCACGCTCAGGGCAACTATGGCACTGCTGTGGGTGAGAGCTTTGCTGTCATGGGCATGGCGCTGTGGGCCGAGTACCTGGACGGCATTGCAGTTATCACTGTCAATCCTGCTGCAACTCAGGCCGCTGTAAACACTAAGGGCTGATAAAAGGAGGGCAGCGTAATGCTTGAAGAATTGATGCGGAGTGCCGGAACTGGTTTGTCACACAGAATGGCGTCCATCTGGGCGAGTTCAGCATCAAGGGCGGGAGCATTGCGCNCCCTTTTTTTGCGTGCCGGACAGTATTTCCGCATTATGGGCAGCGTTCTGAACGATGGTGTGTATCAATACGGTAACTGCTCGTTGAGGGATGAAACCTTTGACGGTGCTATCTGGGCCATGGCCGTGCCTGCCGAATTTCTGCGCCTTGAAGAAGAAATCAAGGCGTGGCGCACGCAGTACGAGAACGCTGCAAATAGCCCATTCCAGAGTGAGAGCTTTGCCGGGTACAGTTACACCAAATCGAGCGCAAACGGCAATTCTGGCGGCTCTGTGACGGGCTGGCAGGGCGTGTTTGCTTCTCGGCTGAACAAATGGAGAAAGCTATGAGCCTTTTAGATGATTTTTCGCATATCTGCATCATCATGGACAAGCTGACAAAGCCTGACGGAGAAGGCGGCTATGCTACCGAGTGGAAAGAGGGCGCAGAGTTTGCGAATTACGTTGCACTTGACAGCAGCCTTGAAGCACGGCAGGCCGAAGCGCAGGGCGTGACCAGCGTATATACCGGAATTGTGCGTAAAGATGTGCCTATTGAGTACGGCAGCGTCTACAAGGACTTGACTACTGGGGCATATTTCCGGGTCACGAGCCGCCCGGAAGAAAAGCAAGCCCCTGCAAGTGCTTCCCCGATGCTGAACGGCCTAAAAAGTTTTACGGCTGAACGATTGCGGGAGGGATTGCCGACATGACAAAGGGCGCTGCATTACAGCAGTTTTTCGGACGGTTTATGACCGCATACCCTAGCAACGCCGTGCCGGAGGATGCCGTACTCCCATACCTGACCTATGATGCCGTGATGGATACTTGGGCAAATTCTGTATCAATCACAGTAAATATGTGGTTTCACACCACATCCGAAGCTGTGCCAAATGCAAAGGCGCAAGAGCTTTTGACGGCTCTTACAAAAGGCGACCCGACTTTGCCGTGCGATGATGGAATTATTTGGCTCAAACCCGGCTCACCGTTTAGCCAATCGCTGGCAGATGACACAGACAAAAACCTAAAACGGCGGTACATCAACGTTACCGCCGAATTTTTATGCTTAAATTGAGGTGAAAGCATGAAGTTTACCAGAATTCCCGAATCGGCGTTCAAGGAATTGGTTCTGAACGCCGGGTATCTTGCAACTACGTTTGACCCGACTGCCGGTACTGCGCCGGAAGAAAGTGCACTGCTGGGCGCCACGACCGGCGGCATCAACTTTACGGCTGTGCCGAGCTTTACCGACTTCGGCGAGGACATCGACAACTGCCCCAAGAACATGAAAGAGCTGAAGCAGATTGAATCTTGGGAAGTCAAGTGCAGCGGCACTTATGTTTCGGCATCGGCAGAGAATGCCAAGAGCATGCTTGGCGCTGCGGATGTTACGACTACTTCTAAGGTTTCCAAAATCACGCCGCGCAACGATCTGAAAGACAGCGACTTTACCGATTTGTGGCTGCTGTGCGATTATTCCGACAAGCACGGCACTACGAAAGGCGGTTTCTGCGCTATCCACATGCTGAATACGCTGTCCACCGGCGGTTTTAGCTTGCAGACCGGCGACAAGGGAAAAGGCCAGATGAGCTTTGAATACACGGCGCACTACTCCATTACCGCGCAGGACACTGTGCCGTGTGAGGTGTATATCAAGGCCGGAGAGGATGAGGCATGATGCGGATTTTTTCTGAACTTAGCACTGATGAAGCACTGGAAGTCGTTTTGCAAATCGCGCAGCCCATCACAAACCTGATTGACGATGAAGGGCTTGTGAAAGAGATGAAGAAAACGATGCCGAAGGGCGAAACGACCCGCATTGCAATACAGCGTTTCGGCCTTGCGAAAATCGTTAAGCTGCTGAACATTGCGTTGAAGCAGCACCGGCAGGATGTGTACGCAATCCTTGCCCCGTTCAACGGCATGACGGTGGAAGAAATCGGCAAGCAGAATTTCCTTATCACCTGCAAACAGGTTGCCCGACCTGCTGAACGATAAGGGCTTTGTTGATTTTTTCAAATCGTATCTCGGTGGCGGGCAGAACAAGTAATCCCTGTACTGCTAAAAATGCCGAAACTGAGCGCAAAGGCGCTTGTGTCGGCGCTGCCTTACGCTTTAAAATCTGATTTTGAAGAACAGCTGTACAAGGTGTACATGACAGACAGTGCATGGAGCCTTGTGGTAAATATTTCGGGCGTAAAGGACAGGCCAGCGAGATATATTGATATCATCCACCCGCCCAAAGTGGATACGAGAACGCCGGAACAGGTACAGGCGGATTTCAAAGACTTTGCGGCGCGGCATGGATTGAAAACAAAAGACCGGCGGGAGGTGAGCGAGTAAGTGGACGTATTTGACCTTTTTGCAAAAATCACGCTGGATTCCAGCGAATATGAAAAGGCGCTAAAAAGAACAAAGTCTGAATCGCAGGCGTTTGTCAGCGGGTCTTATACAAAGGGTTTTGAAAAAGTTGCCGGTACGGTTATGAAAATCGGCACAGCACTGGCGGGTGTTGGTACTGCTGCTGCTGGATTTGCAGTAAAAGTAGGCTCCGGGCTTTGAATCTGCAATGTCGCAAACGCAGGCAATTTTTGGAATTACTGACAAGATGTCAGACGAATACAAAAAGCTGGAAGAGACTGCCCGCGAATACGGCAAAACCACGCAGTACAGCGCAAGCGAATCTGCGGACGCACTGAAATATATGGCTTTGGCTGGATGGGATGTAGAGCAAGCAACCTCTGCGCTGCCCGGCGTGCTGAACCTTGCAGCTGCGGCCAGCATGGATTTGGCGCAGGCATCTGACATGGTAACGGATTACATGTCGGCGTTTGGCATTGAAGCTGACCAATCCGCATATTTTGCAGACGTTCTGGCCTATGCACAGAATAACGCAAACACGACCGTTGACCAATTGGGGCAGGCGTTTCAAAACTGCGCGGCGAATATGAACGCATCCGGGCAGGATTTTGAAACCACCACTGCGCTGCTGGAAGCTATGGCGAACCAGGGCACAAAGGGCAGCCTTGCAGGCACGCAGCTGGCCGCTATGATGCGCGATTTGACCGCCAAAATGAAAAACGGCGCAATCACGATTGGCAACACCAGCATTGCTGTACAGGATTCCAACGGCAACTTCCGCGACATGACAGATATTTTGACGGATGTTTCCGCTGCTACGGACGGCATGGGCGATGCGCAGCGTGCTACGGCGTTAAGCTCTGTATTTACGGCTGATTCTTTGAAGGGTGTCAACCTGATTCTGAATGAAGGCGTTGACAAGGTTGCCCAATATGAAGAAGAACTACGCAATGCCAACGGAACGGCGGCAGATGCGGCAAAAATCAATAACGACAACCTTGCAGGCGCTTTAAAAGAGTTGAGTTCTGCTGCGGAAGAAGTCGGTATTGCTGTATACAAAAAATTCCAGGAACCGTTGACAAAGGCCGTTGATAAGGTGACGGAAATTGTACAGAATATCAACATTGACGACCTTATCGAAAAAGGCAAAAATATGCTGGACACGCTGGCAAAAATTGCGCCGGTCGTTGCTACTATCGCGGGCGCTGCAACGGGGCTATATGCAGCAATCAAAGCAGGCAACGCCGTAAAGCAAATGGGCGAGATGGCGGCTGCAATCAGCAAGGCAGGCGGGCTTATTTCTGCGCTTGGCGGGCCTATCACCATTGTGGTTGCCGCTATTGCGGCGCTTGTTGCAGGCTTTGCTACACTGTATGCCACAAACGAAAATTTCAGAAACGGCGTTAATACAGCATGGGATGCGATTTCTGCCAAAATTCAGGAAGTCGTGGCATTTGTACAGCCCTATGTGCAAGCAGCCATGCAGGTTATTGGGCAGGTCGTTACGCAGGTCATTACAGATTTGACCCCGGTCATACAGAGCATCGGTGAAGCGTTCAGCGCTGCATGGAGCCTTGTGCAGACTGTATGGGCATGGGCAAGCGCATTCTTTCAGGCTATCTTCCAGGCGATTGTGGTTATCTTTACGCCGTTTGCACCGATTATCAGCGGATTCTTTCAGGGCGCGTGGATCATCATTCAAAGCATCTGGAATGTTGCGGTAAGCTTTTTCCAGACAGTGTTTAATTTGATTACCGGCGTATTCTCTACGATTGACGCTGTATTGTCCGGCGACTTTCAGGGCGCGTGGGAATCGATTCAAGGCATCTTTGAGGGTGTGTTTGACTTCTTCTCTACGGTCGGCCAAAACGTTGTAGAGGGCATCAAGGGCGGCATTGCGGCTGTTTGGGACGGCCTTGTCAGTTTCGTGCAAGGCTTGTGGGATGGCATCAAGAGCATTTTTGTCATCAATGCAGGCGATGTGAAAAACAACACGGGGGCTGACGGCAGCCACGCAGGCGGCATGGATTATGTGCCGTATAACAACTACGTTGCAAACCTGCATCGCGGCGAGATGGTGCTGACTGCGGATGAAGCGGACAGCTACAGACGCGGTAAGGGCAGCAGCAACGGTTTTACCCTGACGCAAAATATTTACGCGGCAAAGCAGACGCCGGTTGAGCTGGCGGCAAGTACAGCGGCGTATTTCCAGCGGGCGAGGTGGGCGTTATGAGTTTTTTAAGCAAGACCTTTAAATACGTCAACTCACTTGGGCAAGAAGTCGTTTTTGACTACGAGCACGGTTATCTTATCAGCAAGCCGGATGGCATTGATACAATTTCGGTCACTGCCAACACGGCGCAGGGCATCGGTCAGGTAGGCGCTACGGTGCAATCTAAGGCCATCCAGACGCGGCCTGTCACCATCAATGGCAGAGTTATAGGCAATGAAGCGCAAGCGTTAAAAGACGCGCTTATGACCGTTGTACGGCCTGACCTGACAGGGGTGTTATATGCCGGAGACTGGCACATAGACGTTATTGTAACGGCATCGCCTACCATTGGCGCATCAAAACATGGTGCGCCGTTTCAGCTTGGCTTGCTTGCCCCCTATCCGTATTGGGAAAGCGGCGAACGAAAGGCAATGCAGCTGCGCGGCGTGCAAAAAGGTTTTAAATTCCCATGGAATATCAGCAAAACGTATTATTTCGGCAAAGTCATTGTGCTGAAATACATTGTTTTGCAGAATTTTGGGCAATTTGATGTGCCGTTTATTCTGGAAATCAATTGCGTTGGTGAGACTGCAACAAATGTAGGCATTGAAAACATGCTGACAGGTGAAGTGCTGCGGCTGGAAAAAACGCTTGTGGAAGATGAGCGTGTCGTTATCAAGACATCGCACGGAAATACAACGGTGACAAGTTCTAAGGACGGTGACTGCCGGGGCGCACTTACGCTTGAAAGCACATTGTACAGAATTCATACGGGCGATAATGCGTGGAAACCTACTGCGGACAGCGGGCTTGAAAACGTTGAAATGAGCGTTTCGTTTGCGGAAGAAAGTGCGGGTGTAACGGTAATATGAGATTAGAGTTGTTCTCCCATGACCTTAGCAACCGACACGAAATCAACGCACGCGATCAGCAGCGAATTTAGCGACTACTATAACGATGTGGGAAAATTTACGGTAGTTTTGCCGATGGATGAGTACAACATCGGGATAGTGGAGCTGGATGCTGTTTTGTACATTGTAGAGCGAAAACTTGACGTATACGGTGGAAGAAATACAGTTCGATTGCGATGACAGCGAAATCACGTTGAACGGGTACAGCCTGAACAACAAACTGAACCGGCGTGTTATTGCGGCAACTGCCAGCATTGCCAACGTGGAAACGGATGTATACAGCGTTATTACTGCCAACCTGCGCGGGCTTCCTGTACTGCTGGCAGAGAAAAAAGGCTTGACAGAAACCGTGACAGCAACAGAGGTGTACGGGGATGAACTGTTAAATTGCATACAGCCGATTTTGACAGATGCCGAGATTGGGAACCGGATGATTTTGGACTACAGAGCCAAAACGGAAACGTTTGAATTGTATAAGGGTGTTGACCGCACAAAGGGATTAGACGCCGTGCTGTTTGTGCAGGAACGCGGAACAGCGCCCGGGCTGGTAGTTGACAAGGATATTTCTGAATACAAAAATGTGTGCTACTGTGAAGCTCAGTACAAAGACGGTACAAAGTTTGTGGTGCAGGCTGGCACGGCCAGCGATGCGGAACGGCGTGAACTGTGGGCGAGCTTCAGCGGAGATAGCCAGCAGGATGGCGAGACAAACGCTGCGTTTCAGACGCGCGTTAAGCAGTATGCGGCGTTACAACTAGGCAGCCATTTGAACCGAAACGGCTTTTCGATTGACGCTGACGGTGACGAGCTTGGCACGGCATACAATGTTGGTGATTTAGTTTGGTGCGTTTCTTTGCGACTGGGTGTAAAGTACAAGGCAAGAATCACGGCGGCAAAGTATTCACAGGATGCAAACGGGTCGAGCGTCAAGCTGGTTATTGGCGACCCGATTTTAACAGTGTTGAGGTGAGACAGTGGCAGAAATTAAAAATTTCCCGAATAATGTTGACGAATACATCGGGGCACAAAATGTCATGAAGTGGCTGCACGGGCGTACAAGTGGCGTGTTTGGCGCAGATGGCAATTTAAGCGTTACTGCAAACGGCAACATGACGGTAAGGGTATCGGATGGCGTGGGTTGGCTTGCGAACGACAAAGCGGACGGTACAGTTTTTTGGAATGATACCAAAGAACAGACCGGAAGCGAGTTGCATCTGACAATCCCGTTGCCAGATGCCATTTTTCCACGTATTGACAGGATTGTTGTTAGCTGGGACACGGTGGATTATGCGGAAAAGCCGCGTATTGAAGTGCTAAAAGGAACGCAGAATAATGCACCTACCGCCCCGGAACTTACAAACAACACTTTAAAACGGCAAATTTCTCTTGCGCGTATTTACGTTGCAGCGGCGGTAAGCAGCATTTCTGCGGATAGCATCACGGACGAACGGCTTGACCCCGATGTGTGTGGGCTTGTTACGGACTGGGTTAGCGTTGATACTACCACCATTCAGGCGCAGTTTTCCGCAATGCTGGAAAAGGTAAAGACTGAGCTGTCGCAACTGCACGGTGGCACAGCAATGATGACAAAGGCGCAGTATGACCCGTCTGGTGGCGGGTTAAATATCTGCGTGCAGGAGTATGAGTGCAGCAAGAGCGGCAACGTGTATGCGCTGACGGGCGAGGGCGCGGTGGGGCGGTTTAAGGTCCCGGCGGCGTGGAGCGCTGGCGATACATGGACGGTAAACGGCAAGGCTGTACCGGCGTACTGCGGCGCGGATGCGGCGGACGGTGACTGTGTTTCTGCCGGGCGCTGGATCACGTTTGTATACGACGGCACGCGGCTGGATTTTAACGGCGGCGGTGGATTAAGCGCATCCAAGCTGGCACAGGCCACCGCCGCAGATACTGATGTGCTGACCGGAAAGAAATACTACGCAGGCGGTAAACCCATCAAAGAAGGAAAAATGCCGAACCGAGGCAGCTGGGGGGCAACGCTCTCCCCCGGCGGCGTGGCAACCGTCCCCTCCGGCTACCATAATGGGAGCGGATTAGTTGCCGCTGTGAGTCTGAAAACGGTGACAATCACCATGTACACTTCACATGGTGACTGGACATACACGTTGCCCAGCGGCACATTGGTCGGCGTTTCTAACATAGCCGCTTCTGGAGATAGTCCCGAGATAGCAAGTCTAACAATTTCGGGTAACACTGTGCGCGTTACATGGAGCGACAACGGAGTGATCAACCGCCAGATTACATTGATTTACTACTAAGAGGAGAGAGTCAATCGTAATCAACGCCGAGAAACTGTTGTACTGTTAAGGAGGTAGGCCATGGTACATACTTTGAGGCTTGACAACTACTCCCCCACCCCGCGAAAGCTGGTGCTGGGGACTAATTCCAGCTTTGGCACGGAGAGTATCAAGATTGAGCGCGGGGCCGGGTGGGACGGGCTGAATCTCACCGCAACGTGGCACATCCCCGGGCGGGAAGAGCCGCTGCGCGTGGCTCTGCTGGATGGGGATGCCATGGACGTGCCGCCCGAGGTGACGAAGGAGGCCAAGGATGGCGTGCTTGTGCTGGCCGGGCTGGCCTCCGGCGTGCAGCGGGCGAGTTGTAACGTGGAGTATCTCATCTTTGAGCAAGCGGGCGTATACGGCGGCGCGGATGCAGAGCCGACGCCCGAGCTGGCGGCGCAGGTGCTGGAAGCTGCCTTGCAGGCCAAGGCGGACGCCGAGGCTGCTAAAGCCAACGCGGACAAGGCGCAGCAGGCGGCGGAAAATGCTGCGGCAGATGCTTCCAAGGCCGGGCCGTATGCAGAGGCCGCGCTTACTGCCAAAGAAGCGGCAGAGGCGGCCAGCGATGATGCGCAGGCTGCGGCACAGGCGGCCAAGGACAGCGCCGATGCGGCCAATGGGAGTGCAGATGACGCCGCGGACAGCGCCCTACGCCGCGGCCGGCCAGTGCAACGCAGGCGGGCCAGAGCGCTACTGCTGCCGCCAAGAGCGCCAAGGATGCGGCAACTAGCGAGGGAAACGCTGCCGCCAGCGCGAAGAAGGCACAGGACGTTTCCGACAGCCTGCCCGCGGATTATACGGCCATGAGCAGTGACGTGGGCACGCTTAAAAACCAGATGCAGCGTGCCTACCCCGATAACAGCACCATTGGTGAAAATCCGTGGAGCAGCAAGAACATCGTGGACATGCTCTGCCCGCCGCTGGAAGAAAGCGGCAACCCTGTTGCGTGCTACCCTGTGGCGGGCTATCCGCTGGGCGTGAAAGCGAAGTGGGAACCAATGCAGGAAGGGGGCGGAACACCAAGCCCCGAAAATATTCGTCCCATCAAGGGACGTGACAGCGTGACGGTGACAAGGTGTTGGGAAAACCTAAGCGCAACGGAGGGTATTGATAATGTGCGATGGGCAACAACTTATGTAGACCTAATAAACGTATTGAATAAATTACCTTCCGGCACATACGTTTTAAACCTTACATTCACCTTGGAAAAATTTTCTGATTCATACACATCTGATACAGTGGAAAGTACCGCTTTTAGGTTTAGCAGCCAATTCGAAGATGATGAATATTGTTTTATTTCCAGAGGTGAACTTATAACAAAAGCCGAAAAGTTGCCGTCGGTAAGAAAAATTACAAAAACATTTGTTATAACTCCACAGCATAAGGGACGTGTAAAGACGGCATATTTTTATGCTTGTGGGAGAGATAAACCAGTAGATGGCGCACCAAATGGTGCTCTAGGAGAGGGTAAAGTATCCAACGTAACAATCACGCTTGGAACCACCGCTCCCACCACCTACACACCATACATCGGGCAGACCAACACCCTGACCTTGCCTGAAACCGTGTATGGAGGTGAGGTGGACGCGGTGAGTGGGGATGTGAAAGAGACGTGGAAAACGCTGACGCTGGACGGGACGGAAAACTGGATTAAATGGGAATCATCAAACACGGCGTTATTTGCTAACGCGTTTGGCAGCCGCAGGAGTCTAGATTTGAAAGCTATTTGCAGCCACATAATGACAACTAAGTCTATTGTTCCTTGGACTGATTTGGTTAATCGCATGCAAGTCGTTGATAATGCGATTGGGGTGAATATTGCGGGAAAGACGGAAGATGTTGAAACTTGGAAATCCTACCTCGCCGCGCAGTACGCGGCGGGAACCCCTGTGCAAATCTGCTACGTGCCGGCAAAGCATGTACCCTTCACTGCGACAGGCGCACAGCCGTTGCCAGCGCTTGCAGGAGTGAACACCGTGCTGACCGATGCCGACAGCGCGGCTGTGACGGGACGCGCAGACCCCATTAAACGGATTACCGATTTGGAAGATGCAACTGCATCTCAAACATGAAAGGAGAAATCACTATGGCTATCAAGAGTAAAGCACGGCACGATTTGACGTTGCGCAGCATCAAGCGAGAGATTGCAGCGGGGCGGGATGTTGCGTTCTGGCTGGACAAGGCGTACACGCACTACGACAACGGCCTGCTGGATGAGGCGGACATTGCGGAGGTGGAAGCGCTGGCGCAGGCTTATTATGATGCACTGGATGCTGAAAGCGCCACGGACGAGCCTGCCGAGGATGCCACCGCATCCATACACAAAAAGAAAGGACGAAAAGTGAAACTAAACCGGAATCTTTAATGGCCGCGTGCAGGTCGTGTATAGCTGGGGTCGTTACGGCTGGACGCGCGGCGGCGGTAAGACCTGGCACGGCGGCATCGACCTGGTAGGGCTGGACGACAAGACCATCCGTATGCCCTACTACAAAGGCAAGAAAATCACCGGCAAGGTCGTCCGGGCGCGGATCGTGCTCGACCGCAGCAACAAGACCTGGGAGTGGGGCTACTACGTTTGTGTCCAGCTGGACGCAGACCAGACGCCCGACGCCGTCAATTTCCTGTACTTCTGCCATTGCTCGTCCCTGCTGGTGCAGGTCGGCCAGAAGGTCAGCAGCGGTGACGCGCTGGCTGTTATGGGACGCACCGGCAACGCGGCACTCGGGGACTGCCCCTATGACCACTGTCATCTGGAAGTCCGTGCCACGGCGACCGGAAAGGGGCTTGACCCCACTGCCTACGCGGGCTGCGATAATGCCGTGGGCATTTATGGCACGGCAGAGGACGCCGCCCCGACAGAGACCGGGGAAATCGTCATCGACGTGTCCTACCACCAGGGCGTCATCGACTGGACGAAAGTCCCCTACCGCGCCCTGGTGCGCATCGGCTACCGCGGCTATGGCACCGGCAAGCTGATGAAGGATGAGCAGTTTGACGCCAACCTGGCCGGGGCCAAGGCCAACAACAAGCTGCTGGGGTTCTACTTCTTCAGCCAGGCCATCACCGAGGATGAGGCCCGCGCCGAGGCGGACTTCTGCGCCAGCCTGGCCCCCACAGGCTACCCCCTGTTTTTCGATGCAGAGTGGAGCCACAGCGTCCACGATGGCCGTGCGGACAACCTGACTAAGGCGCAGCGCACGGCCTGCGCCCAAGCGTTCTGCGTGCGTGCGGCGGCGCTGGGCTACCAGCCGGGCGTCTACACGTTTACCTCGTTTGCCGCGGCCAACATCGACTACGAGGGCCTGTGCAGGGAGTACCTGGGCTGGCTGGCCGACACCCGCGCCAACTACGACACTACCCTGCCGCGTCACATCCACCAGTACAGCCAGACCGCAAAGGGCGGTGTGCCTGGCATCGGGCCGGAGACCGACCTGAACCGCATCGTCAAGGCTCTGCCGACGCTGGACAAGCCTGCCGAGGGAAAGCTGCAAATCGTGACCATCGGCCCCATCAGCATGGGAGACGCCGCCGCCCTTATGGCGCTGTGCAAGGAACGCGGCCTGACGGATGCCGGGCTGTACAAATCTGAATGGGCGGAGGTGTGAGCCGTTGCAGCATGTATTCTCGTTTACGCTTGCGGAGGCCTGGGCGTTTTTAATTTATGCGGCGGGGGCTGCTGCTGGGCTGTATGCCGGGGGCGTTGCCATCAGCAAAGTCATCACCGCCATAAAAAAACCGAAAGACAACCAGGACAAACGCATCACACAGCTTGAAACGCGGGTGAATGCCATGGAGGGATTCTTGAAAAGCGACAAACTGCGGCTTGACCGCATGGACGATGGGCAGCGCGTGACCATGCAGGCGCTGCTCGCCCTGCTTGACCACAACCTTGACGGAAACAACATTGACCAGATGCAGAAAGCAAAGAAAGATTTGCAAAAGCATCTGATTGGGTGAGAGAAGGTGCATATCTATGGGCGATTTTTTGAAAAATCTGGCAGCGCTTATCAAGGTAAAAACCATTGTAACGCTTGTGGTGGTTGCGGTTTTTGCGGTGCTGGCATTGCAGAGCGAATTACAGCCTGACACGGTCATGACCATTGTGACGATGGTCGTGGCCTTTTATTTCGGAACTCAGACCGAAAGCAAGAACAAGAAGGATGAGTAATCATGCCAAAGTTTGATTTTGTCGGCGGTTTGCTGACCGATGAAGAAACGGATGTTTTGCAGCTTCGGCGGCGCGGCTGGCGCAATGCTGATATTGCGGCAGAACTGAATTGTAGCGAGCGGACGGTGAACAGACGGGTAAAGGCGATTGTTGGGAAGTTGAGGGCTGAATAAAAAGCGCCCCTCCTTGTGTCCATGGTGGACACGGGAAGGGCGCTTTTTTATTTTTGCCTATTTTTGTTTATGGATATTTCGTTGTCGAAAAGTTTATCTTCCTCGTTTTTCTCCTCCGGCAGCGTGGCGAGCCGCCAACCGTAATAGGTGGTTGCGGGGCGCGTGGCGGCTGGGCACGCCGCGCATACTGGAGGCGATGGCCGTCAAAGCCGGAGAAGATGCGGCGGACTGCAACGTCCTCCGGCACGTTGTCGGAGAAAAACAGGCCGCGATTTTTCCGCGCCCAGTCCGCCAGGCTTACGGCTTTGTGGTAGTTGCCCTGCGGATCAATAAGGATGAAGCGCTTGGCGGTGCGGTGCTGCGCGCCGCGCTGACTCTCCGGCAGGGCCATTGAGGCGGCAGCGGCCAGCGCTGCATTTTTCCCCTGCGCTGCAAGGAATTTGGGGTTGCTAGCGCGGGCGGCGCGTTCTTCCTCCGTCCAGTGGTAGCCCCGGCGGGTGTTGCCATTGCGGATGCGCAGCTGGGCCGCGCATTTGGCGGAACAGCACTGCATTGTGTCGCTGGGGTGGGCGTAGAAGGGCGTGCCGCAGATCACACAATTTCGGTAGCCGCCTTTTTGCTTGTCGCAGCCGCAGGACGTGTGCCTTTTAAATTTGGCGGACGTGATTTCCCGGATGCTGCCGCAAAGCTCACATTTTACGCGCCACAGCAAGGTAGTCTGCCCCGTGGCGGGCACGGTGTACTTGTGGTCGGCCAGGTCCAGCACGGTGAGGTTGCCGTTTTTCTGGCCGGTAAGGTCCTTGAAGGGCGGCATTGGGCGTCACCCCTTCAGGTATGCGTTCAGCGCGGCGATGACGATCTCACTGCGGGAGGCGTGCTGTGCTTCCTTGCGGGCGTCCAGCTTGTTCAAGAGCGGCTCCGGGAGGACGACGGTGAAGCGGGCGTCCTCGGTGGGGGTGCCAAAAGCGGCCTCGTATTCGTCCGCGGTGAGGTTTTGCTCGGCCCAGGCGCGGGCGGCGTCCTCGGTGACGGGGAGAATTTCTTCCCCCCATCCAGTGCTTCCGTCCGGGTGGCGGTGGCCGAAGTTCTGGCGGTGCAGGAAGTATCTGCCGGGTTTGGTGCGGTAAAGATCGCATTCCCAGTAGTTGAAGTCACTGGGAAGGCAGTTGGCCGCTGCGCCGCCGATGAGCTTGGCGGTGTCGGTGTCGTAGCGAGCGCCGTTGATGATCTTCTTCATGGTGTGGCCCTCCCGATCAGACGATCTCGAAGTCTACGATTTGAATCGCGTCCTCAAATTCCTGGGACGCTTCATCAAGGCTATCGATGTCGATGTTGTCAGCCTCCCAGGCGTAGACGGGGCGCAGGGGGCAATCGGAGCCGGGGACGACGCCGAAGCCGGTGCCGTGCTTAAACTCGGCGCATTCCCAGCTATCAAGGTATTCCTCGCCGTTCCAGCCGTCGGCGGCGTAGTAGTGGCCGTTGAGAAGGTAGACGGGGATGCGGGATTCAAAGAAGTGGCCGACGGGTTCAATGGGCTTTGTCATGGTGGTGTCCTCCTATTTGTTTTTTTGTTGGATGGGGTCGGGCCGCTTTGAGCTGTGCGGCCCGCCAGGGTGTCAGCGGGGTGGATCAGAACTCGACGGTCTCGAGGTCGGCGGCGTCGGTGGAGAAGGCGGCCTCATCGATGGCGGTGAAGTCAGCCTCGGTGTCGATGTCGTCGAGGGTGTAGCCAAAGATCACGGCGTCGCCGTCGCGATTGGTGTCCTCGGTGTCGTGGAAGAAGATGGCGGCCTGGCGGGTGGTATCGCCGATGCTGGCGGCGGTGGCGGTGCAGGTGGTGAGCTCGTAGCGGTTGTTGATGATCTTCTTCATGGTGGTTATCTCCTTTATGTTGTGTGGTGTTGTTCTCTCTTGGTGTGATTATAGTATAGCATAAAATATTATTTTTGTCAACTGATTTTTAGAAAAAAATAATATTTTATGCTAAAAAGTTGGCGCAAAGTTGGCGTGTAGGTGGCGCACGCGAAAATGTGTAAAATATTACAATAAATATAGAGGATAAAACAATGTACAGAGAATTAAACTTGAATCCAGAACAAAAGCGCGTTGGCGATTGTACCGTCAGAGCCATTGCAGCCGCAACGCATCAATCGTGGGCGGCTGTATATGCGGCGCTGGTGTTGGCAGGATTTGAACTGCATGATATGCCGTCTGCAAACTATGTCTGGGGCAGTTATCTGCGGCGATGTGGGTGGAAGCGTTCGGCAATTCCGAACAGTTGCCCGGACTGTTACACCGTTGCGGAATTTGCCGCCGACAATCCGACAGGCGTATATATTCTGGCTATGGCGACGCACGTTGTCGCTGTTGTTGATGGCGATTGGCTTGACACATGGGACAGCGGCGACGAGACGCCACTGTATTATTGGCAGAAAGGATGATTGACTATGGCGTTTGGCGTACCGTATCAGCCCGGCTATATGCCGAACTATTATCCAGTGGGGCAGCAGATGCCGTCTGCCATGCCCGATCAGCTTGCACAGCTCAGGCAGGCGGCGTATCCTCAACCGCAGCCGCCCGCGCAGCAAAGTTCGCCCATCATCTGGGTGCAAGGCGAAGAGGGCGCCAAAGCGTATATGGTGGCGGCAGGGAACAGCGTACTGCTGATGGACAGCGAAAACAGTACATTTTACATTAAGTCCACCGACGCCAGCGGTATGCCGCAGCCATTGCGCGTTTTTGACTACTCGGAACGCACGTCAAGCCAAAAACAGCCCGCACAGACCGCGCAAAAACCGAAAGAGGAATATGTTACACGGCAAGAGTTCAACGCGTTGACAGCCCGCTTTGACGCGCTGGCGGCAGATAAACCTTTGACGCGCAAGAAAAAGGAGGCAGACAATGAGCAACCCTCTGTTTAACGCTCTTGGCGGCGGCAAAATGCCGGGCGCAATGGGACAATTTCAGCAGATGATGCAGCAGTTTCAGCAGTTCCGACAGAATTTTCAAGGCGACCCGAAGCAAGAAGTTCAAAAGCTGCTGCAATCTGGAAAAATGAGCCAGCAACAGCTAAATCAGCTGCAAGCGATGGCGCAGCAGTTTCAAAGCTTTTTAAAATAGGTTCAAACCGTGCGCACGGTGAACAATACATTCAACTTTTGAAAGGAGTTAAATATGAGTCTTTCTTCGGACGGCACTGTTATGACAATGCCTGTTCAGCCCGCGAATACGGGCAATGGCAACAACTGGGGCTTTGGCGGCGATGGTTTGCTGTATATTATTATTCTCTTTCTCTTCGTTTTCTGCGGGTGGGGTGGTAACTGGGGCAACAGCGGATTTGGCGGCAATAATGGTGCTGGCGCTGTCAATGGCTACATCCTCACCAGCGACTTTGCCAACATCGAACGCAAAATCGACGTCGTGAACAACGGCCTGTGTGACGGCTTCTATGCTCAGGCGCAGCTTGTCAACGGCGTGCAGAATGCTATGCAGCAGGGCTTTATGTCGGCTGAAATCAGCCGTGCAAACCAGCAGGCCGCATTTATGCAGCAGCTAAATGCCATGCAGATGCAGCAGGCGAATTGCTGCTGTGAGACCCGTGAAGCGATTCAGGGCGTTAACTACAACCTTGCTACGCAGGCTTGCGACACGCGCCAGACTATCCAGAACGGCACGCGGGACATCATTGAGAACCAGAACGCTAATGCACGTGCGGTGCTTGATGCACTTACTGCACAGCGTATCGAAGCGAAGGATGCCAAGATTGCCGAGCAGAACCAGCAGCTTTTTGCCGCACAGCTTGCCGCAAGTCAGGCAGCGCAGAACGAAACGCTGAAAGCTTACATGAGCGGGCAGCTTTCTTATTATAATCCACGCCCGGTTCCTGCTTTCACCGTTCCTGCGCCGTATCAGTATGGCAACTGCGGTATGTGCGCCTGATAAAAAATGAATAGCAACTGTTCTTAAATAAGAACTGTTCAGCTCTGTGCTGATTTTGCAAAAAGCGGCGGGGCAACAGTCCCGCCGCTATATTTATATGAAAGGATTGATTTTATGGCTGAATTTACAAACGCCAATACCGTGAGCGTGGCAGCAGGCCAGAACGTGCCGCTGACGGAAACGGCAGTAGCGGGCAAGGGCTGTGTCGTACACAGAGAGGGCGCCGGTATTGTTACGCTGCGCGGCATTACGAACCAGTGCAAAGCTCGTTTCAAAGTGGGATTTGGTGCAAACATTGCTATCCCTACTGGCGGCACAGTGGAAGCTATTACTGCGGCGCTTGCCATCAACGGCGAGCCGTTGAACAGTGCGACTGCAATCGTGACACCGGCAGCAGTAGAAAACTATTTTAATATTTACGTCACGGCTTTTGTTGAAGTTCCGCGCGGCTGCTGCCTGACCGTTGCCGCAGAAAATACAAGCACACAAACCGTTTCGTTTGCGAACGCAAACTTTGTGGTTGAGAGAGTGAGCTGAAAGGAGTTAAACCATGAGTAAAAGGGTTTTGTATGATTTGAAAGATATGCTGTGCGCAGAGCTGGACGAAATCGGAAAGAAGGGTGAAATGTCTGCCGGTGACTTGGAAACTGTTCACAAGCTGACTGACACTATCAAAAACATAGACAAAATTGTCATGCTGGAAGATGACGGTTACAGCCGCGATGAGGATTACAGCCGCGATGGTGATTGGAGCGCCAACATGCGCGGCAATTATGGACGCGGCAGCAGCTATGCGCGGCGCGGTTCGCATTATGTGCGCGGGCACTACAGCATGGACGATGGGCGCGATTCTCTGATTTCCCGCATGGAAGATATTATGCGCGGGGCTGAAAGCAAAGACAGGGAAGTCATCCAGCGCTGCATTGACACGATGCGAAACGGTTAAAGTGAGGTGTAAGGGCTATGGTTGACGTGCGAGAGATTGACGGCGCTATAGCCGAAATCGAAAACAGCGAACTCACCATGACCAGAGTTAAAAATTTGGCTGCGCTGTATGTTGTGAAAAATCAGCGTCTTGCAGATGCGTCCCATTCTCCGCAGAAAGCAGAACTGCAAGAGCCTGTGCGCTACTACGAAGCGGCAGAGCCGTCGACAAGGGCTACTGTTGGCGGCAGTGACTTTTTACGGGCTGTGTCAAATGTAGACCTCACGGATGCAATGAGCGTGCTGGATGAGCTTATGTCTGCACTGTATGTGGCAAATCCTAAAGTATACAATGGCGTAATGCGGAAATTGGAGCGTTTACAGGATGAGTGAATTTTTGGAGATTGTAAAAAAAGCCGATACCGGGCGAGTGTGGCGTGTGCTGGATGAGTTTATGGATGCGCTAAAAGAAGCGCAACCGGAAGCGTACAAAGATTTGGTACACAACTTGATCAGGAAATAAGCGGAGTGTGTACTAAAGTGTGTACTTCGTAAACAAAATAGCGTAGATTCTAACGAATCTACGCTATTTTTTATGGAGCGGCTGATGGGAGTCGAACCCTGCCGCATTGCAAACCGTGGGTATTTTCTGCCTTTTATACTTTATATAATGCTACTTTGCATACTGCATTTCGGTTTTTGCTACCGTCTGAAAACAAAAAGTGTGTACTTTTAGTGTGTACTTTCTAAGGCGCTTCTGAAAGCTGCATCCAGCGCAGATGCAATCTTTTCTGCCTGCCCGTTTACGGAGTGGCCGTACACGCCGAATGTGTCCATGTTGCGGCTGTGGCCGACAAGAGCCTTAACCTGCCCCTCTGGCAGCACATTGGCTATTGATACAAAAGTGTGACGCAGCTCGTACAGGGAGACATACTGTATATTGTTGTGAGCACAATACTTGCGCCACCATTTATAAAGCAGGTGCTCATCGGTTACGCCAAACACGCTGTTTTCTTTCTTCTCGGTGATTTCTTGCTGCGCTTCCAGAACGCTCTTTGCCATGTCGGACAACTCAATAGCACGAACCGCATTGTCGTTTTTGCCTGTCGTGTGCTCGCCGTAAACATTGATTGCGCGTTTCAGGTAAATGCAGTTATTCTTCACATCTTTCCATTGCAGGCCCAGCAACTCTCCGGGGCGCAGGCCTGTAAGCACCGCAAAGCGGTAAGCATTTACATAGGGGTCTACTATTTCCTTGCCCCTGAACATGGTCTTGTCGCTCGTCATGAGTATTGCCAAATCTTCCGGCTGCAATATTTTCTTTCTTGGCTTCGGCGTCCCCTCTGGTATGTGCAGCGCGTCCGGCGTGAATGTTGTGTACCCGGAATTTCTGGCGAAGCGAAAAAAAGAGGTCATATCGCCGTAGAGGTTCTGCAGGGTCTTGCGGCTTTTGCCTGCCGCTTTGGCGTTGTCTAACACAGCCTGCACTTGCTGCTGGGTGAGCGATTCAAGCCGTCTGTGGCCTATTTCCGGCTGAATCCAGATGCGCCAGCGGCTTTCTTTGGGCCTGTAGTTGCTCTGCCCTGATATTTTAGAGGCCCTTTCCAAATACTCTGCATACGCGCTTTCCACAGTCTTCCCGCGCGTCTGCAAGCCTTTTTCCAGCCAGTCATCCGCTTTTTTGTTAGCTTCCCTCTGGCCAGTGCGACCCGGCTTCGCACTGGTAAATGTCTTGCGCACTCCGTTCTTTTGTACATTGATTTGCCAACGCCCGGCGCTTTCAATCCATTTTGCGGTATTTGTCCTTTTCATATTGCGGCTCCTTTTTTGTGTGTTATAATAATGCCGTCAACTTTTTGTGTTGACGGCCCTTTATCCCTTGCTGGTGTGGCACCACCGGCAGGGGATTTTTTATTTTTCCCTTGCGTTATATTCGCCGTTGCCTGCCAGAACGGCAGCTTCTCCGGCTTGCAGGCATATTTGCAGGCGGTCAAAGTCCGGCTTGATGCTTCCCGGGCAAGGGTCATCCCCAGTTTCGGTATCTATCCGGTAGTTCTGTATTACGGCATGGCAGACGCGTACACGGCTTTGCATGGACGTATGCGCGTTAGCACACAGCAAATCTATTTGGCCCGCCCAATCGCTTCCGTGCGCCCCGCACAGGATATATAGCAGGCGGCGCTTGTACAGGCTCGGCATCTGGGCGATATAATCAGAAAGCGCCTTGTCTACCTTCTCGTCCGTCCAGTTTGGAGTATCGGTATCGCTGAATGCAGACGGCATCCAGATGCGCTGCAGCCAGCGCCAGGGGGATTGTTTGCAGACGGTGAACCACATCAACAGGTCATCGTTTCGGATAGGGGAAAGCCCTTCTTCCCAGTTGCGCACCGTGCGGATGTTCACATCCATCTGCCGGGCTACATATTCTTGCGAAAGCCCGGATTCCAACCGGCACTGCGAAAGAATAAGCCCTTCACGTTCTCGGAAATCAGCTCTACTTTCCATTTCGTCACCCTAAATTTTTTACATGTTTTGCACTCTAAATGCGGTAAAATTTTTATACAACAACAGTTGAGGAAATATAAAGAAAAAATTCTCCCAAAAATGCAATGGGAATAAATGGAAGCCGTGGCATAAAAAACATGTTAAGATTCTTACTGTAGTCAGAAAACACAGGAGGAATTAACAATGAATAACGTGGAACGTCTAAAGAATTACCAAAACCGTAATGCGGCAACCATTGAAGCCCTGTACCGTGCTGTGCTGCAAGACCGTGCAAGGAGGGAAGCAGACCATGAAGAAAATTCCTGATTTGGATGTTCCACCAAGACACGGGCGCAAAAGACCGAAAAAGCGGATTATAAAGACTTGACAAACAAATATTTTTGTGAAAGTGTTGAAATACAACCAGTGGTTGTGTAAAATACAATCAATGGTTGCCGGAAAATAGCCGTGTGCAATCAATGTTGTAAGATTTCAAAACTCTTTGAACAAGACCATCTTTTCCAAAAATGTAAGATGTTACAATACTTGCGGCATCTAGCGCAGGAACAGTTTGGCTTTCAACAAGCATCCTGCCGTATCTTTCTTTTGCCATATCAAAAATTTGATCTTCAGTAAAGACGGTCTTTTTTTGTGCTTTCTTTAGTTCCTGCATAATACCAGGAGCTATAAAAGGATATTGGCAGTTCATATCATAAAAAGGTATTTCAAGTAGCATAGAAAAAGCCGTTTTAAACTTTTTTCGTCTGCCAAAAACTCATACATGGAATATCGTAAATCACGGCATTTTTTTGGATATGAAATTGCTTCCATATATAGTTTATTGTATTGACCCCAAAGCAAATCTCTATACGGAACATCTCGGCGCGAATTTACGGCACGACAAAACTCCGGCAAGGTAAAAGCCGCACGAGCGTAAGACTTTCTGTGCCATAAATAAACATATTCATTGTCATTTAGTTCTGCTTTTCCCTTTTCGGTCAATTTCCCGTTTTCGGCAAAACCCATTGACTCCAATTTTTTGATTATAGGCCAAACGTCATAAACGCCGTAATCATAATGCCAGAACTTTGCAATTGGCTTTCCGCTGGAATATTTCTCTAAATAAGAAAGCATTAAAATTTCTGTTGGCTTTAGGCCGTTTTTGTCTGCCAGGTCATCAGCGGAAAGCGCAAGAAAATTATCGTTTGAACGCTCTTCCTGTTCTGCATGCCGCTTTTCTGCTTGTGCTTTGCAGTAATTAGCATATTGCTTTGCAATTTCATCTTTAGTCGGCTCATGTGTAGTTATGGAAACATTTACTTTTGGTTTCGGCTTCAAAAAGTTAAAAAAGCCCATAGTATCACAACCTTATTTGATTGGAGGAATCAGAAATGACGGACACAGAAAAACTTATAACAATTATTTCAGAATTTACGCCTGTTCAGATGACCGATTTCGTAACTGCTGCGCAAGATTTAATAGAGCGCTTGCAAGCTGAGGGTTCTCTTGGCAAAGAGAAATAATTTCTTGTACATCTTGCGGCAAACCCGATATTAGCCCATCGCCTTGTGCGGTGGGCTTTTTTCGTTTTCGGTATCCCCGCGCAAGTCGTCAACGGTGACTCCTAGCAAACTGGCAACATCGGCTAGCATATGCTCTGGCAAATCGCGCCCGTTTGCTAGCATTTCAGACAAATAGCCACGACTTTTCCCAAGCTCTGTACTAATATGCGTGAAGGCAATTCCTTTTTTCTTTGCTATTTTCTTGGCTTTTTCAACGTATCGCACACAAATCACACCGTTTCTTTGTGCATATTGCTAATTCGCTAGAAAATACTAGAAAACTATTTACATCTAGCATAAATGCTAGTATAATAGATGGCATAGAGGGCAACAAAGAACCAAGCCCCCTAAAATTCAGCGGACTAGCTAAAAATATGCTGTTATAAATCTCGCAAGTTCATAGTAGCACATTTTCTAGCAATAGTCAACTAGAAAGGAGCTTTTGCTAGGTGAATATTTCAAAAATTGATGCGTTGTGCCGAAAAAACAATATTTCTCGCACAATCCTTGAGGAACGCGCCGGAATCTCAAACGGCGCACTTGGCAAGTGGGAGAAATCGCCTTACGGTCCCAGCATCACGACGCTAAAGAAAGTGGCTGACTATTTCGGCGTGCCTGTTGATTATTTGTCTAGCCGATGACTAGAAAGATGGAAGCGGCTGTAAGTGAACTGATTGCAGAAAGAAAGGAGCAACTACCATGACAAACCTTGCTTTTACCGCTCTTATCAAAAGCAAGGGCTACAACAAAAAGCGCCTTTCCGAAGAATGCCATATCCCGGCAGCAGTTATTTCGCAGCGCATCAACGGGCGCAGCCCTTGGGAGTGGCGAGAGGTCGGCAGAGTATGCCAAGCGCTAGACATTACATACGACGACTTTGCCCGATTTTTCCCATCCGGCATCGTAAGGCCCACGACCAAAGAGCCAACGCGCGAAGAACGAGTAGACAACTTACTTGCCCAGCTTCGGGAGGTTCTCATTGAGAGGGTATAGCACTGCACAGATAGGCGACGACAAGGAAAAAGTCTTGTGTTGATTGGCAAAGGCACTGCTTAGATTAGCGACGATGTGCAGAGGAAAAGTATAGTACGCATTGACCCGCAAAGGTAATGCTCCGTGTCGCAACGGCAACGTGCTGCTCGGCGTCGGCATGGATTAGCTGTGTCTTGCAATGGCATTGCATAGCGCGGCAAAGGCGTTGAGTTGCATGGCAAAGGCATAAGCTCAGTACATCGTCTCAAGGCAGAGGCAGGGTGCTGCAATTCGACGCGAAGGCTAAGCATGGCTAAGCTAAGGCTTGGCAAAGAATGGCAGCGCGACGGCATTGCATAGATTGGCATAGGCGCAGAAAAGCAACCGATTTTATTTAAAAAGGATACAACCACCATGAAAGTAAAAATCACCCTATTGGAAGAAGTTTTGGGCAGCAGCCCCAGCAATGAAGAACTTCTCGCAACCTACATTGCCAGTAAGGCACCTACCAGCGACCTCACCACCGAAGAAGTGGACAACATCAAAGCCCAGAACGCCGAAGACCGCATTACGGTATTTCCCAAAACCGCTGACGGAACGCCGTTCCTGTATGACTATCAGGTAAAGGGCATGTTCAAGGATTCCTGCAAGATGCTGGCCAAAGCTGGCAAGGCTGGCTATGCAGGCGGCAAGGCTTGCGCGGCAATTAAGGCGTACAAACAGGCTATCGACGGCCTTATTTTCGTTACCCCGCGCGAGATTCCCTACGACCTGCACGGCATGAAGGTTGATTTCTGTGAGCGCCCCCTGCGGGCGCAAACTCCGATGGGCGAACGCGTCAGCATCGCAAAGTCGGAGAGCGTTCCCGCAGGTGCAACAGCAGAGTTTGAAATCGAATGTCTCGACCCTAAACTTGAGGACATGGTTCGTGAGTGCCTCGACTACGGCACAAAGCGCGGCCTTGGGCAGTGGAGAAACAGCGGCAAGGGCCGCTTTGAATGGGAGGAAATCAAAGAATGATGACCAAAACAAAAACGCCGCCCCGGTGCACCACCACCGGAACGGCAAAAAACAGAGCATCGCAAAAAGCTCTAACTGTATTCTATCACTGAAACGCGCTGCCGTCAAGTTGGCAATCACCGCAGATTTGGTGCTGCTGCTGGCTGCGCTCGGTTCTCTCAACATCCCCGCCATCGTCGGCTCTACGCTGGCGCTCAACACCCTGTGCGGGCTGATTCTCAAGCAGGAGGAAAACATTCATGAAAATGTATAAAGGCTTTGACAAAGACCTGAAATGCCGGAATTTTCAGTACGAAATCGGCAAAACCCATTGACTCCAATTTTTTGATTATAGGCCAAACGTCATAAACGCCGTAATCATAATGCCAGAACTTTGCAATTGGCTTTCCGCTGGAATATTTCTCTAAATAAGAAAGCATTAAAATTTCTGTTGGCTTTAGGCCGTTTTTGTCTGCCAGGTCATCAGCGGAAAGCGCAAGAAAATTATCGTTTGAACGCTCTTCCTGTTCTGCATGCCGCAAGTATTGTAACATCTTACATTTTTGGAAAAGATGGTCTTGTTCAAAGAGTTTTGAAATCTTACAACATTGATTGCACACGGCTATTTTCCGGCAACCATTGATTGTATTTTACACAACCACTGGTTGTATTTCAACACTTTCACAAAAATATTTGTTTGTCAAGTCTTTATAATCCGCTTTTTCGGTCTTTTGCGCCCGTGTCTTGGTGGAACATCCAAATCAGGAATTTTCTCATGGTCTGCTT